>Ga0209611_10001833_pt1 | contig 36894 bp, 26 predicted proteins | sample S1TSphgellanicum_3_FD_187693 | JGI IMG/M metagenome (GOLD analysis project Ga0209611, IMG submission 187693) | Host-associated microbial communities from peat moss isolated from Minnesota, USA - S1T2_Fc - Sphagnum magellanicum MG (SPAdes) (version 2) | ecosystem: Host-associated > Plants > Peat...
TCTAGTGCGATGGTTGAGAGTGTTTTGTGACTTTTGGGTATCATCAAAATTTTGTGAACCTTCTTTGAACTTTCTTTGTGACATTAGACATTCAAGGAGATGCCATTGCAAATCACAACATAGCTAGTCTTTAGTGTTTTTAGAATTGCTTTTTATCATCTTTTCCTCATGCTATACAAAAAGGTCCATGATGTATAAGTGTTCAAGTAATTGTAGTTGTTCAACCATCAAGGTTTGTGACATTTTCCGCAATTTGCAAGGAGTTTGATGTCAAATGAAGCAAGGGATTTATTGCAACACATTGAAACTAGTTTTTCAAATGGTCCAACAATGAAGGCCAAACCACCCATTTTGTCCTATCACACAAAGTAGATGATAACACAAATACACACACATATGCTTCCTCCTCAAACTCTCTCTTGACTATGAAATAAGTATTTCACAAACTATAAATCATGGAGCAACATGGATGTGTTGTTTTCCTCAAGTCTAAGCAAGTTTCAAAAATAGGTTGAAGATGATGGGTTATCAAGGTTGGAGACCTTTAAAAAAACTAGATTAAGCATTCATCTAATTGTAAGAGGTCATGCACACACATGAATGTAGCTCCTTGACAGATAAATTATTCATAGCATGCAAAGTTTTATATGAACTTGATTTTATCTTTCTTCAATTACACAACAATTCGTAATCTTTTCATGTTTATTTGGATTTCAATATGTTGTTCAATTTGGAAATTTGAAGAGTTATGGCATAAAATGTAAGTAAGCCTCATTAATTTTTATTTAAAATTTTCTATTTTAACTCAATTTCTTGTGAATATTGATCTTTCTTGGTGTGGGTAGCCAAAATAGTTTGGTCTCTTACATCCGTCATAACCTGCTCAGTAGGTGGATGCGAATAAATTTTCATCCATATACATAATGGACAGGAATTACTTTTCATCCGCATGGTGGATGAGATACAGGCAAGTTAATGTGTCATGTAATCAGGAGGACATACATCAGCAAGTTAGTTCCCGTGATCAGAAGTGTGGATTGTTCAATCCATCGTGTGACCAGAGACAAAAGAATATGCAGCCGATTCTATTTGGCAGCCACTATTCTTCTTTTTATATCATTATCCTGGGCATCGGGGTTGGTGTTGTAGAGGATGTATTGTGGTACTACACTTAGCCAGCAAGGAGTGCAAGACGCAAAATGTGTAATCCTCTTAGCTGCACAACACACAATCGATTCTATCCACATTGTCTCCTCCAAGCTTGACAGTGTCCAAGCCATACTGCGACCCTATTTACCGAAAAGGCTTTAGCGCAGTGTTTGTGCACTGTTGTGCTCTACACAGACAGCGTTAAAAAGACAAGGCAATTCAAGTATGATGTTGTTCAGGTTGTGGTAAGAGTCTCCTAGCAGGGAGAATTTCTGTGCACCCAGTTTCTTAAGTTTGGGTAGTTTGGGGAAAAGTACTATCCAACATGAAAATGAGCAAGGGGCACTGAGACCCCGTGTTTCCTTCTTTTTTTCTTCATTTTTCTGATGTGGGTGAATTGGCGATCATCTCTATAAAAAATCAGCCAAATTTGGCTATGAACAGGATATGAAAGTAACAAAAGTTTAAGCATCCTTCACATTTTCAAGGCGACATGCCAGCTACCCAATAGAGAAATATGACGACTTTTCCTCAAAAAAAGTGTTTTTAGAGATTGTACTTCCAAGAGAATTTTTTTATGAAAAAAAAGTTCACCAGAATTAAAAACGATTTCGGCCAACTGGCTAAATTTAGCCAGGAAAAAATAGGTCACAGCACGACTAGCTGCTTTCATGTACAGTGCCTCTGAGTAAGTAATTTTCAAGGGGGCGGTCCCCAATGTGAGGACATGACTTCAACACCCCGACTGTGTGTCTTTTGATCAAGTGTACAAATTGCTGTAAATATCTATCGCACAAATCTGAACTGATTGAGTTATGACCGGAGCGTGATCAGCGTTGATCACTGTGGGTATACTCAGTCCGAGACGACAAAACGCCCTCGATTTTGTGACATGATCTCAGGGGAAGGATGTATGGCTCTGAATAACTCCAGGGTCCAGGAATGATGTCTAACTACAGATTGGTCCAGTCGGACTCGCAACTTGAGCTTGGAGGTTGACCATGATCTGTACCTGCTCAAGCAAGCCTGGCTCTGTCGTCTAACGCTTCAAATACCATGAGCACATAATCTTCATCCATGTCTTCTGAGCAGGGATAGCCTGATACGGATACTACATTTCCGGAAATTGAATAGTCCAAACCTGCAATAACATAAGGCATGACATGACACAAAATGATCAGATCATGATTATATCCATGCTTGCAGCAGAACTCCATATGATCTGGAGGTTATTTTGAAAGCTAGCGAGCTGCTACAGTTGAAATTTTGTATGCTAGCTACCAGCTGGATCCCGGGTGACTTTTTTTTTCTTTGCTTTGCCATTACTATTGCTGCAGGTGACCTCTGTTTGGGAGGTACTTGGTGCTGCATCAACCACTCTCTCAGCCTGCTCCTACAGACTATCAAGGACCAGCACTAAGGAGGCAATGCGTAATCAGTATAGCTTGGGTCGGATCACCCAAGCATAATCAAGAACGCGGGAATTTTCACCTTAGTACTGGTCCCTTGTCCTCTATCACATGTTTCCAGCATATTTAATATGCATGATGATTGAAGTTGAACCTTCGGGAACCCGAAAACAGAAGCAGTAATTTATAGTACCATTCATGAAGGTTATATTCTTCACAAATTTACAATATGCTTATGGATTCGGCCATTGTGTTTGATCTGCAGCTAAGTTTAGTGAGACGGCCATCATTTTTGACCGGTCGGTTTATATATACGTCAGGAGATTGGAACTTACCCATTGATCTGCATGTCTTGCGAACTTTATCCTGTAGACTTCTGTTTTTTGCAAGACCCGGGAAATAGACTTCCATGCATATCTGTAACAGAAATCGGAAAGGATTCGATGTCAGAACAGTACAATTTAGCATCATATAATTCTTTTGTGGGATTCAATTATATGAGAGTAACGGATCCGCACATGAGTGCACATGCAATTAGCGTCTCTGACTCCAAACTTTCCTTTTTATCTTTTTCATTCTGATCACTTGTTCAGCTGAATCTGGGATGAGGGGGCTTACCGGTGTGCTGGGAAGCTCTTCGGTGTCCAGATATTGATTCTGATTTGATCCATATGCCCACCACTGTAATTCCAACCAATTCCAAATATAATTCCTGTTATTCATGCGGACTTGGGCTAACTTCAAGACGATAACCTAGAAATACATAGATCTGCCAAATCCTTGAAACCACCTATACCACGCCAGCTCGTCATCCAAATGATGCATATTGAGTTTCCTCCGCAGCTCATGACTGGAACTCAACTCTTGCAATTAAGCACATGAGGTACCTAAGGTGATTATTGTCGGCGTTCGTTATATAGATGCAGAACATTTATCTAGAGAGCTAATTTTGTCGAGAGAGAGAGTTATAAGGAATTTTACCTCATGGTGTGAAGCCATCGTGCTATCACTCTAGTCTTGTAAGAACCTGGTAGATCGTGTGATTTAGCTGGTCACCAGCAGGCCTTCAATATGGTTTCGTTCTCACCAAATAAATAAATTGGTTTGCTCTAAAGGTATAGCTCGGTACCTGCCACATGTAAAGCAACTCGTCAGATTTCCTTCCGGCCTCAGCCTAATATTCTCATAATATTGTACTTGAAATTATTGAGTGGACCTTTAGACATAGGTACTACTGGTGGGTAACACTTACACACGAACATGCAACGACGTTGTTCATTCTAGTTCCCTAACACATGTCTCCGAAAGAATGGTACATTCTAATTTAGAGCTTTACTACTCTTCATATTTCAGGTTTGAGAGACGCGGATGTCCAGTTACGTTGACCCCAGGTGATCCCCAGCTAGTAACTCAAGTCCCAGATATAATTAAGTCAAGTAGTGCTAGAACTTTGCCTCTAGACATGAGAGCAGCGGAATCTTTCATACTGCAACTTACAGGTTTGGGATGGAATCCAATATAGTCAGTTGTAGATCTGCCTCCGAAAACAAAGCAGAGCTCAGCTTAATGTAGCCTATCACGTACGTCCGATATGAACTGAAAGGCTCCTACGGCGGGAAAATTGATTCTCAGGAATCGAAAGATTTGAGCAAGCGCGCAGGTAGAGCATGCAGGGAGAAGTGTGAAAAATAGTCGAAAGGCTCCGAGCATTGTGAGAGCGAGGGATTGGTGATGCAGCCCAGGGCGTTCTGAGGATGATGATGATGTTGGTCTTGGCGATGATGTGGGAGAATATAGATATGTTTATATACGCAGCGGCCACAAGTCGTTGTCTTCAGACTGCGTAGCGTAGTTAACGATGTAGACAACCACCAGGCAAGGTGAAAGCGAGTCGGTATATTAGTCCTCGCGCCGTTTTCTCCGCCGTCGTAACTAATCAACGCGTTCGTTTAGAGGCCGTATACAAACCCAAGTCAAAACAAAACTTGGCGCGCCGCTTTATGGACCTCAACCGAGGTCTTATCGTGTCCGTGTGCGATGAATTTTTTGATCTTCATTGGAAGTCAGCGTCACGACATCGTACCCGCGTCCGCCCAAACTGGTAGCTCGTCATGTCCGGATTGGAGGTAGATCTTAACGGGTAAATAAGAAGGAAGCTGTTCTCTACACCAGTGTGAGGGCGGTTCTTTGAATTTTTTTAATAACCTCTATTTTCGGGTATTTACAAAGAACCACAGAATCTTACACCCACTAAGGTGCGTCCCACTCCTGCCGCCTCACCTACATTTATGCTCATCATGCCACACGAAGACAAAACGCGCTTTTTGTAATCTTATCAACATTTGTCTCAGAGATTTAATAATCTATCAAAGCCAAAACATGCGGACTAGTCTGTCTTGAGATTATTTTAATTGAAGCAGGTTTCAAAGGGGGATAGGTGTATTTTCATTGATGAAGATTTTGAAGTGTAGGTGGGCGCATTCCCCCAAATAACGGGCCTCGGCAAGGTGTCAGTCTAAACTCAAGTTTTGAAAACACCTGTTCCTCTGGGGGTCAACCTGGCATCAAGCATGACCCAAATCACGAATTAAACAATTGTAATCCGGAAAGGCAATGATGCATATGCTCTTCTAATACTAAAAGAAATCCAGGAATACTTTACAAAAGTGCATTAAATTCACAAGGAGGTGGGCTTTTCCAATGTTTGGTGGGCATCGACTTTTGAACATATAAATTGGTATAAGGTAAGGTAAAACTGCCTATCACGAAATACATATCTATTGTCGAACACTTTCAATATTTTTCTCATTCATTAACCAAATTAAGTTATTTTGTGTTATTGGATGTGCAAACCAAAGGGTTACAAATGTTATTTCAGTGTCAGAAGCCAAGGAGCAATGCAGAAAACAAAGGAAGAGGATGAGCAATAATTTACTTCAAACTTTGAAAATTTTATAGCTTTAGATCGTTCTCTAGTTCCAGTCCCATATCTTTTTTATTTTTAGTCCGTTTTGAGTTATTTAAAACGTGATGGATGCACCAAGTAAGGTTTAACAAAACTTCTTTCTATTCCAAATGCAACAATCAAAGATCTTAAGCTTGAAATTTTCAACTGTTTTAATTCACCCAGCACTGAACATTGAACCCCTTTACACCAAACACCCTCTATCTTCTGCAATCCTTTATCAAATTGAAAATTTTTGTGACATTGGAAGCATTAGGTGAAGAACTACAAATGTTCACTTAGGTTCAAAAGTAGAGGAACAATGTGTTGAGGATTCAACATTCTTTGAATTTTTAAGTGTGAGTGTTCATTGGTCTATTTACCTTATTGGATTTTATTTTTAATTCATACTTTCATAATATTGGTATTGGATTTTTAAAAAAATTATTTAACTTGTTAAAGGTATGAAATATTTTATTAAACTCACACCAACCTATTCTTGGTATAGGATCCAAGGCTGATTTTTGGCTCATATGTAAGAGGTATGGAATATCAAAAGAGTTGGTTTGGAATCCAAGTATATTCATCCATTATATCCTACAAAAAGATGTTATTGAGATGTGAAAGAACAAAATGTTCATATGGTGTGCTCAATTTTTACATTTAAGATTGTTAATTTCAATAAAAAAAATTATATAATTTAATGCAAAAAAACTTTGTTAAAATGAAAAATGAACTTTTGAAGTTGGGTTTAGGGTCAAACTATGCCATTTTTAGGGGCATCTTTTTATATCATTTTTATTTTAAACATCTTATAAAAACATAATAAGCATTGCCACAAAAAAAATTACTCAAGACACTTAAACCAAATGACATATATGTATTTTGAAGCAATTTAATTTGGACCTTTTTAAAAATATCTGTACCATAATCATTTTTTTAAAAACATGCACATGAAATGGTTATCTAAGTGGGGGTTTATTCACATAGACTTTGTTAAATCGTTAATCATTTTTTCATCCTTCATTTAAGTGATGATATCACAATAGAATATCATTTTAACATTATCGAATGAACATTGTATGAGTTTTAAAAATATTTGTCATGGTTAATTCACCATATTTTGCAATCACCCATGTGATTTAACCATGTTGGCTTACATTTGGCAATTTTTCATAAGAATATTAACCTTTAAGTCTACTTGGATTCCAATTTGACCCTTTTGGTATTCAAACCACAAGGAAAAATGTTTAATATAAAAGTCGCTGACTTTTATCTTGGGACTACAATGTCATATTGTCCAACTAGATATTTTCATTGATATATGTTTAACATTATCACGTATTTGACAAATTACAAACCCTATTCTTCTTCCTTTAACCAAAACAAATATCCCAAGCTTTGATTCCAATATGACCCTTTTGATATTTCATATACAAGTGCCTCAAATCTTAAAAGGGTTTTAAAAATAATCTTCATTTCCTTGTATTAAAAAATAAGAGCTTTTTCCTCACATCTTTTAGGGTTACCAAATATTTCAAGTTTCTCAATTTTGTGCTATTATTTTTTGTGTTGTGAAAGGTGAGATTCATTGTTTTTTTACATCAATCAATGATGCTTTCAATTAAAAAATCAGAATTTTTTGTTTACTTATTTACTTCTATTAATGCATTTTATGATGGAAAAAATGAAAGCTTTAATGTGTTTTTTATGGTGTGTTGGTTGTTCCCCCTTAATTTATTTTGCATTATGAGAGGTGATAATTATGTGTCGTTTTTTACAAACACCCATTGTTCTTAAAGCTCCATCAAATGATTAATGTTTTGCATTTTCTTCACTTTTTTTTATATATAAATGCCATCATTTGATTCATTATTATATAATTTTTGAAAGATATTTATCAAGTTATTCTTCCTTTCATTCTAATTACAATATTGCTTAATAAATTATATCAATTGAATTTTAAATTTTTATGGTTTTCAAAATTTTGTCTTAATGTGTAAATTTGTATGTATGGGAAACTAAACAAAGAATCAAAGAAAAGAAATTTCAAAAAGATAAAAATTAAAAATAGTACTTTCAATAACTTTGGAAAGCACTTTAACAAGCTAATGGCTCTTCTAAGCCCCCAAAAGCCCTTGCATCAAATTTCATTTTAAATGTAACTATCTTAAAATTACATTGAAAAATAAGGTTTCATTTCCTTACATTCTGAGGTTGGAAATTTTATTCTAGAAAAATTATATATTCCCTTAACAAATTTCCCAAAATGTTAAGAACATCTCCATTGAGGTGCATTAAGACACCTCACAACATTAAAAAAAATGTCAACACAAAAAAATGGTTGTAATTGGACCCCATTGTTGCACCTACAAACTAATTTAACCATCAAAGCTTTGGGAAAATGATTTCCACATTTGTCATCAAGGGGTCTTACTACATTGCATTTCTAAAATTGCAATAGTAGAAATGGCATCATCAAACATTGTCAAAACATCTACAATAGCCAATGACCTTTCGTAATTGTAATTGAAAATAGGAAAAAAAAAGAATTTTATCATGGAGAGGAGTGTCAATTATGTTGTTCATTTCTCCATGTATGACAAAACCTAATGATGAGGAATAAAAAAAAGTCTACAACATTTTGGGATAAAATGTAAAATCACTTCAATGAGTCTTTTCCTTTTAATTGTGCTCCAAAATCTATAGGTTTTTTTTTTTTAATTAGGCAAATCATCAAGCATGATGTTGCCAAGGTCATAGGAAATTACAATATTGTGCTTACTCTTTGTGAATCAAAGATAGAAATTAAATATACATTTTGAAATCTTTTGGATTTGTACAAAACCAAACACCCAATTAACACATAGTGCATTCACTTTCATTCATGTTTGGTATGCACATAAGGACATACCTCAATGGGCAAACTTGTGAAATGACATAAAGAAGATGCCACCATTGATAAAATGAAAGCAAAGTTGTGGTGATGGTAGTAACTTTGACAATGATGGGGTGCATGTACTTGATGTTATAAGTATCACCCCAATGTGACCCCACCTTCGAAACATTTAAAAGGTTGCAAAAAGGCAAAGGAAGACATAAGGATGTGTGAAGAAAGCAAAAACAATAACATCATTGCTCAAGCTCCCACTATTGCTTATATGGCAATAACAACTTAGGGAGGATTGCCATTATACTAAACCAAAATATGATTACTTAATTTTTCATGGTTGATAATTTACCTACAAATGCTTCAAACTCAAACACAACAATACACAAACCAACATAGTGACACCTCAAATAGATGAAGTAATAGAAAGCTCCACACCTATTTCAAGCAATTTGACAATCATATAAGCATTGTAAGAAGCAAACAATCAAAATCTCATAAATTTGGTAGACTAAATTACATAGCTAGTGAACTAGAAAAAATGTCATGCACAACAATATGCAAAATTTGTGTGAGATAAAAAAAGATCTAATGCTTAAAGGTGATCATTAAATCATCCCTTGAATTGAATTTTTACATGTTGGTTTTCAATTTCTTTTATGCCCTAAACATATTCTGCAAATGTAAGCTAACGTCATGGATTGAAGGTTGTACAAATAGTCTCACAAAATTTAGCAAGGGCTGACCTTGCACTTTTGAACTACAATTTGGTACATGAATAACAATGTGCCAAAACACAAAAATAGTCGAAGTTTCATGCTCAAGTGCTTCATGTTGAAGTGTTTGTGCAATCTAGAAAAGTTATTGTCATCACATCATCATCTTGTTGCAATTGAAAAAAATTATGAAACAAGCACGACAAACAAAATTAGACAAACAAGTTGCAAATCAAACTTGAACAAGCTTGCAAAAAATGCCACATTGCTTGAAAATACATTGTTAAACAAAAGAAACAAGTATCCTCATAATAATGGGCCATGATGAGGGGGGGGGGGTGGGTGGGCTTTGCTTTGGATTAGCTTTTACCAATGCTTACTGGGCCTTCCATGAAGGTCACTAGTTTTAGGGTAGCACAATTGCTAATTAAGAGCATTTCCAATGGTGTTTAATATGTGACCTACAATAGTATTTTTCACATCGAAGTTTATTTATTTATTTACATTTTTCCAATTTGACCAATAAAATAAAAACTAGTACTGCAAATCTATGGAGACTATTAATAGCAAGCCACCTTGACCAATCATTATGATTGGCCAATCAAAAAATTAAGCAATAATGATATCATATTTATTACACTCTTCTTTGGCACATGTTAGGCTTTATTGTGCCTTTTACTGACCTTAGAAAAATGTGAATAATGTTAGGCCAAAACCATTTTATTAAGCCAAAAAGGCATGTTTTGATTTTTCTTCATCCAATTTTAATTTGCAAAATCACATATTGAGCACAGGTGGAATTATTATAACAACCTTGGCATATATGCCTTTCCCATCAAAAAATATGAGAGCCTTTGATTTGTTATGTTGTAGAAATCTTGGCACCTATCCAACTTTCCTTCACATTATCCCCCCCCACCCTTAAGAATATTATCATGGCTAGGGTCCAAGAGAGCCTAAGGGTTTTTTGAATATTTGTATATTTAAATATAAGAAGGCCAAGCTTTTAGAGAATATTTTTTATAACTTGGACCTAGGTAGTGGAGATTATTGCCAAAAGGTGTGGTCGTCTTATCCTTGGACAATAAAAGTGCTCCCATAACCACAAAAAGAAACCCCCTGATTATGGGGATATTCCATACTATGGGTCACGACTACTGGTAAATTGTAATAACCTTTTTGATATCCCATACATATTGCCTTGTTTCATGGGAAGTATAGAAGTTCTTCTATTCCTAACAATATTGAAAACCATTTTTTTGAGTTTGTTAACAACCATTCATAAGAGCTTGGAGACTTGTTTAGGTGCCCCAACTTTTTTACATAAAACTCCAACCATTTGAATGGTTATAGTACAAATAATGGGTGAATGGAAGATCATCTAAATGTAATGTGTACCCCTACTTTGGTCCTTACTCTCCAACAACATTAGTTGCCCAAGGGCCAATTGTTGAAACTTTTCAAGTTAGCCAGAAGATAGTGCATGGGAGGAATTTTGAAACCCTCAAATGTTCACTTGAATTGTTCTACATTCTATCGTTGAATGTCTTACAAAGTTTCCTTGCAGTCATGGATTAAACGTTTGTGCACTCAAGATGAAATTCAAGTCCCCAAAGACTTTATGATTTTGAATAGTAATGGGTTTTGGATTTTGAAAAATCAAACATAACATCTTTTAATATTGAATAAGGTGAAAGCACACTATGGTGGTACATTTTGGGCAAACAATTGTAATGTTTTTTTAAGTATAGACTATATAATTTAAACAGTTTCAAGTTGGCCACCTACTTTTTTCCTTGAAGTAAAATAGTCGCATAGTTTGGAATTTTCGATACCTTTTAGAGTTTAGGTGCAAACTAAATTTTTCCCGCTTAGGTTTGTATGTGGGGAGGGAGGAATACACACCCTAATTAGCTATTGATAATTATTGATGAATCGATTGTGAACACCCTGATTAAACGTCAATATCGACAGACATCATGTTATCACCAACTTTTTGACATCTTTTGAGAGGTTTGAGTTTGAAGGCAACTTGGTTTGCTCTTTTGGAGGCTACCTTAATTAATACAATGCAAAAGGATTGCTCAGGTGTGTAAGATGTGTAAAGGCAAGCTTTAACAATTTTCATTTGTGGTTGGAGGTCTACATTTCATTTGCACTAAGATTGTAAGGTAAGTGCTTATTTTCATGGCATTTGTTCCTTTTCAACTTTTATAATTTCTATTTTTGCACTCTCTTTGTATTAATATTTTTGCAAGTTTCTTCATGAACTATTTGAAAAAGTCAACATATTAACAATATGCGAAATTTGTTCTTAAATGTTATTTTGTGGAAGGAGCAAAACACAATATGGGCGTGCAAGGAGTTCATGCTCAAACAACTAGGTTTAGTTGTGTTTACACATCAACAGTTATATTTTTTGCCTACACCTATTACATGTAAGTTCCAACTTTCTCAAAGGAGCTTAGGTGGAAATGAACTACCCATGGACACAATACTTTCTTGACCATTGTTTGTGCTTAATGAAACATTGGTTGTGCCTAAGGAAACATTAGTCAAGTTTTTGAACTAAGTAAAGGCAACTATAATAAATGTCATTTTTGAAATGTATGTTGAAACTTGTGTCTTGAATTTATAACATAAACTAAGTTTGTGTGTAAATACGCTTCAATGAAAATGGAAACACAAGCTAAACGTGTTCAAGTTTGTTTACATACTTCCATAAATTCTTTGAAGTACGCATACAAGAAATGTGGTTAATTAGGTTTGCTGAGGGAGAAAAGGGTTTAGGGTAAGTTTCATGCAATGGTATGGATTTTTTTGTTGTAGCATGCAAAAAAAAAATTGGTCTTTTTCTAAGCAACAATGGCAAATATTAGTCTTTTTTATGACCATATGTTTGTAACTTGTGGGTTTTTATTGCAAAACATTAAAAGATCAAGCTTGGTGATCATTTTTGTTGATGGAGTTTATTTGTTGTAGTGGCTCCACTACTTAGATCTACTGTTGGTTGATGGTATGTGGTAACAAATTGAATTTTATATGCAAATATGGTTTGATGACAATCTGTGTTTTTTTTTTTTTTTTCATTTTTGTGATGTTGAATGGTTTTAAATCATATACCATAAGAGATATAACATGAAGTTCCCACACAAGATTTTAGTTTTAATGGCGACTAGTTTTTGGATACTGTCAAAATAGTAGAAAAGTAATAGTTCAATATTGCCTTAAACATTAGAATTATGGTGAAAAGGCTTTTGTGACTAGATGGAAATTGGCACCCCAAATTTCATCTAAGAGTAATGTGTGGCTAATTAAAAGTAAAAACTCATCTAATGGTGGTTGCACCTCCCCAACAAAGGGGAAAAAATTTGCACCAAATTGCTAGAAAAAAAAGGCCCATGATGTCTAGAATTTAATTAGTTAACATGTTCATATTTGTTTTGATCCTCTATCATTCCTTAAAATGAAAAAAATCAATGTTTCGAGGTTTGTTAATTAAAAAGGCATTCAAAATAAGTTTCATGAAAGAAATTCGATGAAATGTTCTTTTTATTTATGATGGTAGAACCACAAGGCATTTGAAGAAAACTTTGTGTGGGATTAGTTGCAACACAAGTTGGAAAAAGGCAAGTTTGTACTTATTGGAAATGTGGGAACATAAAATATGTTACCTAATTATCAATTTTATTTGGCCTATGGGAGTGATATTGAGGTTTTGAAAAAAGGGTATTTTTAGAAGTTTTATATCCCAAGAATTTTACGTAAGCCCAACAAAAATACAAACTTGGAATTCAAAGGTGACTTTTTGGTGTTGGTAGTTTGAGCCAAAATAAAAAGAACACATAAGAATTAAGGAAACTCAAACTACTCCTACCCATACCCAACTTGTAGGACTTCAAAGATTGGTCTCACCACTAAAACTATGGACCATGCCTCTCTTCTGAAGGCTAAACAACAAATCTATACTAGGCGAGAACAAATGTCTAGTTAGCAACATTGAATGCTTTAGACTAGTGAAGATTCACCACATCGAAAGTTGAGCCAACTCAACAAGGACTTAGCCTTGCATCTTTCTAATGTTCAAGTCTTAGAAGCATGTGGTAAATAGTAATGAGTATTAAGGCCTCTCTAGGATGACCATTTCTTTACATGAGTGTGAATGATCAAGAAAGTTTGAATGTACACAAATATCAACATGGTCCTTGATCTCAACAAAAAAAACATTGAGAAGCTTCTCCAGATCATTTTAACAAGTCTTTTTCTAATCTAGACATAAAATAAGCTTGGAGTAGATCAAATCAACACTTTTTATATCTAGATCTAGAGCTTGGCATTACATGTGATTATGTTGATTTGCATTCTAATGTAAAAATTCATGATTTTGATATGCAACCCAGGGATTAATGGCAATTGACATTGAATTACCGAAAGGGAGGCTACAAGTTGAATTTTTTTGACAATTTTAACCACAAAAGACAAATTTTGGAACCCAATCTGGTAAAAAGATCTGCCATAAGTTTACAATAATTTAGTTATAGAGTTATCATTATCTTGTTTTGAATGCATATTAGTTGCATGTTTGGTTGGTCCATGAACCTAGATTATTCATATTGAATATATGATGTCAATACAATGTTGTTTATGATGAAGAAAAGTTTGGAACCAAGAATAATGTCTAAAATCAATGTTTTTTCTCAATGAATCATCAAAATATGGTCAATTAGAATTTTGATTATTGAAAGCTAAAGATATAGGTGGATAAAGTTATTATTGTAAAAGATCAAATTAAGAAAAGATGTGTCTTGGATAGAAAAGTCTTTTGACTTTGCAATATTAAAAATCCATAAATGAAAAAATTGCATAGGGAATTTTTCTTTTTTGAATTTGGAAATTAGGGCCTGTCATATGTTGTACATAGTTCCATAACTACAAGGGATAAGGACATGTATTACAAAAAATATGGAACAAATCAAGTTTTAATTGGTGTATTATATGGGGCCTTGTGTCTAGTGTGTCCATCATGAGAAGAAGACCGAATAAGGATCAATTAATTGCTAAAGAAGACGATATAAATGTTACTCAAAGTGTTGGTTGAAAAAGAAATTTTGGAATATTTGGACATCAAAATTTGAAACCTTATGAGGAACCAACCCCCTATTGCCATTGATTTCCATGCTTTCAAGGATGAGTATGGATTGTCGAGTGAAGGAATCAACCCCCACATGATAAAAAGCAAAGATGTCCAAGAGGTTAAACTCAAAGAGGTGTTTGGGGTAGGTCGAAGGAGTGGTTACTCTTTTGCTAATTGTCATAATGTTCAAATGGTGGATAGAATCAAGGAAATTTATCCAATTGTCTATGGTAAGATAGATCTCCCCAAAAGTAAACTAATTGGGAAGGAGTTTGCTAAAAGGATTGTTGTAGAGGTTGTGAAAAGGAAGAAAGTCAGTTGGGCAGGATTTGGTCATGAGACCAACACTAACCAAAGGTCCAAATGGCTTTCTTGGATGGAGAAATGCATTGAGAAGAAAGCAATTTTGTTGGGCAAAACTATCTAGTTGAAGTGAATATTAATTGAGGAAGGTGTAGAGGATTTGATGAAGGGAGAAAGGAAGGCGAAACGAGAGTTTGAATCTAGTGTTAGTGTTGGGAAGGTTGGTGAAGTGCCCTTTTCATGAAAAGAAGAAATTGGAAGTGGCATAATTGATGAACATTGTTGGGTTGGAGCTAGAGTCCTCTAGAGTTGAGATGGTGAAGTTGACAAAAGGAAAGGAGGAGTTGACATCCAAGATTGGCCAGGGGAATGTTGTTTTAGATTCCATGCAAGCTATTGTTTTTAAAGCTGAAAATAAACTAAAGGAGTTACTTGCAACTAAATCAACTACTAATCCTGATGACCTTAATAAACAAAAGATGACTTGTGAATTTTACAAGTTCACAATGGAGAAGACACAAGCTAACCATGAGGTGCTCATATTGAAGGCAAATAGCCTTCAAGATAGAAAAACTGATGGAGTCAAGAAACAATGATCTCTTGAGTTTCAATAGTTGCAACTGGGAATGACAGAGAAGGTAATACATGGATGAAGATACTCCAAATGCTGGTTCTACTTATTTCTCTTCATTTGAGATTTTGGTGCAATTGTTGATCAACTCTCACTTGCTTGCACAAATTGCAATATTCCAGTTACTTCTTGATCAATGATGTTCTGTGCCACTTGATCTTGTTCCACACAGCAAGACATATTATACAAATTTCAAAACTGAGCAACTCATTCATCACTTGAGCCTTGGCTTGAGCTATCTTGGGAATGTGCTTGACGTTGTGATAGTCAAATTAGCAAACCAAGAAAGACTGTCAATACCTGAGGATAGAAACTTGCCTCCATGTAGTGTTCGTCTCAGACAGAAAGGCCCTATCTAGTCCTGAGACCCCCAAACATGGCAAGTGATGTAATGAATTGTGTGGAGTCATGAAGCCAAAAGTACTGCTAAAACAAATTGTCCAGTGAATGGCAGCTGAATTACAAACAATAAAGTTTGTCCAATAGTCTTCAAATAGAGCAAGTAATACTTTCACGACACATTGAACAAGGTTATGTATTAGGTAATGGACATTGAGAGAACCCAGCTGAGTGGCAGGTGGCTGCAAGCCAGGTCTGAGCAATGGCCATTATCTGATGTAATTCAACACTTGGGAGAGATTCTGTCATATGATTAGGAACTTTGTGGATGATTTGTGACACCTTCTGATGTTTCTGTAGTATCCCTCATGAGTGACGATTATAGTTCAAGTTTTAAGGCTTAAGATCTTCGCTTCTTCTGAAAGATTAGGGTTTAGGAATTAGTCTAGTTGTTAACCTCTGAACTCCTTATAAGCCCAAAAAAATGGTCTTTTTGGAATTGTAAATGGGTGGTAGATGGAAATATATACACATACATACATTAGATTGTATGGGGTTTTCTGGAAGCTTATATATGGTCTGTTGACAAGGCATTGCCATGTGGATTGAGGTGAGGATTTGATAAATTAAGTGCTTGTATTGGGACCTCTGACTAGTGAAGCATAAATGAGGGATTGTAGGAGGATTGAAGCGGGCTAAATTTGGAAAATAACTTATGAGCTGACCTTGGAGTTTCTGCATTAGGATCAGCTTGGCTCTCATTTGAACTTATTTCCTGTTTTCAATTTCCTTGCATTGACATTCTGGAGAATCGCAATGCTTTACAACATTTTGGACATTCTGAATTTTCTTTTTATGAGTACTTAACTTGGTCATTGTGAGTGCATATTAAGATGCATGCATTAGTGTCAAGTTAAAAGTCCTTTCATGGATGATGAAGCTTTGGATCCAACCTTGGGCCAACACCTCCCAAGTCTCACATGAGCTCAATGTGCCACCTCATCATCATCCTTTGCTTGAATTTGATTGAAGTTTGTAACTGAAGACTTCTCTGCACTATATGATCCTGTTATGCCATGCCAAGCTGGGTAGGTATTAGGAAATAGCCGTTGCGAGGAACCCAGCTGGGCAGTGGGTGGTAGTGAGAAGTGGGTCTGACCCAATGGCCCTTATCTGACATAATTGTCAAAGAGTTTCTGGCAAATCAGTAGAAACTTCATAGACTTAGTATTGGCTGGACCCTCACAATGTTCTAGAATGTGTTGGTTGCATGCATTTGAAAAAGTAGTTGATCCGGAGAAGCTTTAGGCTGAAGGGTGGAATCTCTCTCCTGAGTGACGATTAAAGTTTTGAAACTGGATCCTTTATGTAAATTGCACTTGGGGATGAAGGGTGGAACCTCTCTCCTGAGTGACAATTACAGTTCTGAAACTGGATCCTTTATGTAAATTGTACTCGCGGATGAAGGGTGGAATCTCTCCTGATTGACAATTACAGTTCTGAAATTGGATCCTGGAGCTCCTAACTATCTGTACCTAATAGTTCTTTCGTTTGGAGGAAAAGTTAGAAGCCATGTGATGATGAGATATTGCAAGTTCAGGATACTGAGAGACTATGAGCTGGTCAAGAGTCCAGAGTACCTAATGCCTTCTCTCCTACCTACCCAACTCTGTACTAAATAGTTCTCTCCTTTGTAGGAAAAGTTAGAAGCCATGTGATGATGTAGATATTGCAAGTTCAGGATACTGAGACTATGAGCTGGTTAAGAAGAGTCCTCATTCTCCACATGATATAATGCACCATAGGTGTGGAAACACAAACAAGTGGTGGGCAAAACAAGTCACTACCAATGAGTTGAAAGGAAATTGCTTCTTCTTTTTTCTTCAAATACTCATCACAACTTGGGTTCATGTTTTTTTTTGCCCCCCTCAATTTTGTGATATTAAAAATTTGGCAATTTTTTCCCATACAGAAAAAGAGAAAAATTAGTTGAATTTACAGTACAACAAAAAAAAAATCCCACTTTTTGGTTTTTTTAAATACACAATTTGACAAAATAAAAAATACTGCAAGTTGGGTTCTTAGAAAAGATTGATTACCATACTTTTTCTTTTTTGCTGTATCTGTAGTTAAACTTCTTGACACAAAATGTCAAGCACTACAAAAGCCCAAGAACCCAAAACCACCGCAAAAGTTTGCTTCTTGTTGCAAACGTGAATGCACCTGCATAGTAAAACTTAGGAGTGAATCACATGCAATGGACATGGGATGGGTGTTTGTCACCAACATTTTTTTTTCCAAATACCAATTTTGTGCACAAAAAAGAATGGCTTATAGGAATCCTTTTTCCTCCCCATGTGTGTTCTTCATAGAAAGCAACACACAAATTTCCATCAACATTTAGAAGAATACAAGAAAAACACATCCCATAATGTACATCCCAATAATATTCAATTAGTTTGCATGAGGTTCTGTCTCTTGTGCACAACCTTCAAAGACTTCTAAGTGAATGTGTAATCTTTGAATCCAATGGTTTGGAGTTGCTAATCCCCCATCCTAGTGTGTAAAGTTTGAATCCAACAATTGGATTTGTTAATCTCATTCTTAGTGTGTAAACTTCAAATTCAACAATTGGATTTGTTAATCCCATTCCTAATGTGTCAAGTTTGAATCCAACAATTGGATTTGTTAATCCCATTCCTAGTGTGTAAACTTCAAATCCAACAAATGGATTTGTTAATCCTATGTCTGGATGAGTAGTAGATTGGACCATATTTCTAACTAAAGCTTTGAATACATGTAACATGGTTAAGCTTGAGAACTTCAAAAAGTTGCACATCCACATTTTTATTAATGTTGCGTGAATGTTTTAATATTTTGTGTTGAAGCTTCCATTGTTCCACATCAATTTCCCCAAACATTGTTCCACCTATCACCTTGAGAACCAATGGGACACCTTTGCACTCTTGAACCACCAAATGGGCCACCTCCTCTAATCCATGGGGCACATTACAATTTGTTGCACCAAATGCATGCCAACAAAAGAGGTTCCAACTATCCTCCTTTTGAAAGATGGGGCACATGGAACATTCAAACACCTTATTTATGCAATATTTCTTTCCTTTTAGAGGTCAATTCAAAGGCATATTTCTTAGTCCCTTATTTAAATCAAGCCAATCAAAAAATTTCCTGATGCCAAACGTTGTTTAAAACAAAAAAATCACCCTTAACTTGATAAACACATTATAAAGTTCACATTTATAATCCTCGTCATTAGATTGAGCATAATTTAACAAACTCAATTTCTTAAACAAGGTTTGGTAAATTGATTTATTATGGGGATTTTCCCCCACCATAAGCCAAATGAAAGAAGAGCCTTGAAAGTGTCATTGAATTTCCATGATATCATAGGCTTTTTGAGCAAGAGGGTCTTTCCAACCCCTCCCATGCCCCAAACTCCAACATAGTGAGGACTTGGGTCACTTCCCTTTGAAACCAACAATTGGTTCAACTCCTTGCTCACAACATCCAACCCAACAATAGATTAAGTATGCCATGTTGTTCTATTGTGGCTGAACTATCAACAATTCTAGGCAATTCTTGTGAATGTTTTAATGCTAGTGAAATTTAATCTTGACATCTAGCAAAACCAATTTTCATGACGGCTTTTTTTTCATGTGACCCCATAAAAATACATGAAATCATGTGTAACATTGGAAGCATGAATCATGCTTATTTTAATCACCTATAAAGTACTTTAACAAAAAAAAACATCATGGCTGATATATATATCCACACAATTGTTTTTCATCAAATGAATTTTTTAATAGAATAATTTTAATAGCATTCACCATTAAAAAACACATTTTTCACTTCCCTCCACAACCATCTAACATTCCTTTTTGCATTTTGAACCATCAAACCAGCAAATTCCTTTATGGTGCTTGGATTTTCAAGTGTTCAAAGTCTCAAGATGTTCATTAATGGAATGAAAAGTCACATGAAAAGAAAAGAAACTTTTGCCAATTCTAAATAAAGATATTTGTATTATAAAAGGTACATATCTTGGTGGGCCTTTGAAGGGAAAAAATGTTGAAATAATAATAACTAAAACATCCTTGAACATTCAAGAGTGTGAAAGTTCCTTCAACAACATTGATTCTCATATGAGATATCATATTGCATCAATGTTTTCTAAAATTGAATCCTTGAATTGGTCAAACCTTAAAATTAGTTTGCATATATCTTGGTGGGCCTTTAGAGAATAGGTTCCTTGTGCATGGCTTATTGAAATTGGTCCTTCAACATGCATGCAAAATGTAAAACTTCCTTTAGCTATGTCGATAGCTTTGCCATCATGAATATGATACTTCAATGACATTTTTTCAAATTCAAACACAATTAAGGTGACAAAATTGAATTAATTTAAACTTCCTAATTTAAATTCAATCCGCATCATGAATTGACTGTGAGGTTCAATATGGCGAAAATGTTGTACCAATTGCGAATGACCTTATGTAAAAACCACAAATTATAATCAAACTGTGAATTAAATCTTTTTCAATTAAGTAAAATACTAAAGGCTTCAAAGGTGTTGATTGTTATGTAACCCATAAGGTGTGGAAAAATGGTAGTCATGGGATGTTCATGGTTGTCGAATGAATGGCAAACTTCACAAAAACCTAAATCTAAACAAATATCACAATGCCAATGTCATGTCACAATGGTTGTCGATGAAGCCCTTGAACAAATACATCAACACATGACATCAATTATATTCATGTAAGTTAATTTGAAGACACTATGAAAAAATTGTGTCCATTGCAACTTGTCTAATGCAACTAAAAGATGTCTAATGCAATTATATTACAATTAAATAAACAAGTTGCAATAGACATGATTTTTTCATAATGAAAATTAAAGATTTTGAATGGGATGTTTAGGTCTTAATTGAAACAGCTTTAGTTGAATGTGAATTTATAATCTAGTGACATTGAATAATAACAATTTCATTTGAGTTGCATGGTGTTGCATTTTTTATCTCAATTAATTTGAGTTGGTATTTTGAGCAACAAAGTTGAAACTAATGTTTGCAAATTCTTGGTTTTTAGAATAACCATTAAATTTCAATCTAAATTTATTTATTTTAATTGAAGACCCTCTGGCTCCAAGCATAGGGAATATTTTCAAAAACTAAAACCTATCAATTTTAGGGTCAAGTCAAATTTTCTTGATTAACAATTCCACATCCAATGAGTTCAACCCAATGGGCACCCCACATGTTAAAATTTGATACTAGTTATGTCAAAAAGCGTTTTATTTGAGGAGTATTATGTGAGGGAACTGTAATTTTTCACACCTTACAATTACTTAAGTTTATAATATTCACGTATTTAATCCACCTTAAATTAAATTAAATTATTTATGTTGAATTTTGGTACAATAATTATGTTTTAATTTTTAGTTTTAATTGAAGCCATGGGGAATGACGTTAGTAGGATTCATAATTTGTCCCCATGTTCACATATACCATGCAAATGACCATTGAAGATTTTTAAAATCATAAACATGACCTAACTTGATGATTAAAAATGATTTAAAAATATCATTTAGTAAATCATTCATCAAACTTCTGTAGCCCTTCATGACACTACTTTAATGCCTTTCCTATAAATTTGAAATCATACTCAAATTTTGAAAAACCATTAAGGTCCTTTCCAAAGTTTCAAACTTATAACAAAACTGATTGAACCTATTAAGAATTAATACCTAAGTCCTTTATAGATTTTTTTCATTTTTTTAGTACTTTGGATTAATGCATACCCTATGCATACATACCATATATCTTGATTTTGGGAATAAGTTCATGATCCTATTATAAATTTAATTGGATTATAATGTTTACCTCACGACCAATATAAAAAACATTATATGTTTACTTGCCTTATTTTCATTTTTCTAAAAAAACGCTTTTGATCCAACCTTTATAAGAACTTGTGGTTTTAGGTTCAACACAAACCTTGTTTAAGTTTAGATGTGGACACAGGTGCAAGTACAAATATAACATCCAAAAACCATGTTAGATAATGGTGAAAACTGTCAAGTTTTATATATATATATATATATATTTGACATTTTAAAGTTATGTTAATCATTCCGAGTTGTGTTAAATGACTAATATGAAAGTCGAGGAATACAAATTAAAATTTTATTAAATTAAATTTTGGGTTTTTATTTTATTTTTTAAACATTTGAATTTGAATATGTGTTGTGTCAAATGTGGTTAATTTTTCAAAGGATTAGGTAAAGGACTATTGTAATAACATAATTTTGAAGGTAAAAACAATTAAATGATAACAACCTACTACCCAAGTTCAAAAAACATTCACAATTTAAAAGATATGGAATTTTATTTTTTTAATTCAAAGTATTTTTCAAAATTTTCAAATTCCAAGAGTCTTTTACCACATGTTAATGGGTTGTAATGTGCACGACATACAAAACAAAGTTGTTTATGATTTTTTCAAAAAATCTAAAGTAATTAGCATATTTTGGTATAATTCAAAATTATGATAAATTTTCAAGATGAAATGCAAAATTTGGTAGAATTCAAAATTATGATAATTTTCAAGATGAAATGCAAAATTTGGTAGAATTCACACACTTTGAAATTTTCATAATTATTCAACAATGACTAACACAAAACATGTGATCTATTGGGGCAACTATATGTATTTTTAATAACAAGTTACAAAATATTTCATTCAAAAATTCTTTCATATGAAAAAGTGAAAAAGGATTAAAAAAGATTAATAGTCCTTTTGTAAAGTAATCCCGTTGGCTCCTATCTATGTACTTACACCCACATGGTTTTGGGTTCAAGTTGAAGGTTGGTTGTATGACACAAGGTCAACAGCAAATCCTCAGTAAAATCTACTTGTCAAGTGCAAACATATTTCGAACAATTGAATGCTTGTGGTTTAGTGGATGGTAACTTGTCTAAGATAAACCTTGTTAATTGTGACTAAACCTTTACTCGAAACCAAAGACCTAGGCCGCAATTTGGAATTAGAGCGGATGAATTATGGCAACCAAAGTTGAATTATGCAATTTTGCACTCTTGAAGATCTTCTTGACTTTAAAATGAAAAACATCAAAATTTAATGATCATTTCCCACAACCATCCATATGATCCAAAGTAGTCAATTCTTAATATATGAGGGGAGAGGAAGGAAAAGGATTCACTATTAAAAAGCTCTATGTTGTTAATTAACCTTTAAATACCACATTACTAGGTTTTTTTTGTTAGGGGGAAAAACTATCTAAATGAACACATTATTGGCTTGCAACCAAATTGCAATATTAACCTAAAAACTTAGGAAACCTAAACCATATCTAAAATTACAACCTTAGATTATATATAAACCTATGACTTGGACCTTATATAAAATTCTTAAATCCCTAAAATTGGTTTTAAGGTCAAGTTTAGGTCTTGCAAAAACTCTTTGACCCATGGTGGGTTGTATAATGTAGAGGGTCTTGCCCCATGTAAACATGTCAAGTCTGATTTTTAGACCTTGTCCTAAGTAAAAACCCAAAATCAATGAACACTAGTTGAAACCACATTATCTATAGTCTTTTAAGAGTTAATTCATTCTTTATTTCATTGAAACATATAATCCATCTCATTTAATTGGCATGCTAATGAATTGCTGCATAAATCAATCAATTTCATTTGGCATTTTATGTAGTAAAGTTGAAACTACCTTTTAACAAATATTTTTGTTTCATTGTTTCACAAAAGCATGGAATCCATTTCCACCAATGTATATTGAGTTAAAACTTTCCAACAATCTTGACAAGGGTCTTGTGCCTATAAGTATACCTTGAACATGATATCCCAACTAACAATGCCTCTCCATACATGAAAAATGTCTTGTTAGTGCCATGTGTGCAACAAGTGACCATGAACATGCACCAACTAGAAAGGACATTTACAAAAGCCTTTTTAAACAAAAAAAATGTAGAACATAAGAATGTCAAAAGACTTTTTTGGTTGTGTTGTGGTACTTACTTGGGGGCTTGTGGTCATGAAATATATTATGTCCAAAGTGGTAAGATTGTTGAAAATGTGTGGATTATCCACCAACACTAATTCATCAAGACTTGTCTTCAGCTCCTCTTATGATACACCCATATTCCTTTGGATTTCCATGCCCCCATTGATACCCGCATGGATGTCTTCTACTATTTTATATACCACACACATGCCCCCTTGTTTCAAGTTTTATATTAAATTTTCATGGTTAACATGTGCATAAACTTGAGTTATGTCTCCATGTTTCACATATTGAACAAATTGATGTTTTCTTCACAATGTACATGAATAAGTCACATGGTATTCATTAAAATTATGTGGGAAAAAAAAGAAACTTTTGTAGATTTCTTTATTGGCTTGAACAATACAAACTTTCATCCTTGATGAAACCTTGATCATAATGATCACAACGATAGTTTGTCACAAAGGTGAAGATCATAGCAATGCATTCTTCTTGCCTTGTAATTTTCCCTTCCATTCATAAATCAGTTGCATCACCAATAATCACTTTTGGTGTCATGTTACCATTTTTCACAAATTTCAATGCACTATCATAATAGCTAACCACTTGTAAGGGTGGTTTAGTTTGCAATGTAACATTGGACAAATTTTAGTAACATAAATTAAGTGTGCATGATTAAATCATGACCATATATATATGATTTTTCATACCATTTCAAATAATTGTACTACCGATGAATCAACAAATGATATGACTAACAACAATTGTGCACACACAATTTGGCTAATAGTCCAACTACTATTAAGTCAATTTAGAATTGATTTCACAACCATTCACTTGACAAATTACAAATGTTTTGTTAATAAAAAATTGGTGCAACAAATTTTCATTCATTTAATGATAAGGCATTCTTGTGCCTCATGTTTTAATATTGTTAAAGTCCAAGCAAATCATGGAAATGAAATACTATCATAAAATTTAAAATGTGATCATACCTCTAACCAAATACTATTGTATGGCATGGAAATCTTGCTTCCAATTAGGTGGCAAACTTTCAAATCCCTACAAGGGTTCACACTTGGTGTCTTTTGGAACAATGAATATCTTGACAAATCCACTTCCACCAAATTTGTCAACAAGTTCAACCCTAGCAAATGTGTCAAACTAGGGCATTGGTGTAATATTAAATGGCTCAACTTTGGCAAATTTTGAAATGATGGCAACTACATTAGCTTGGGATAATCATTAAGGTCAAAATGTTTTAAGCTTCTTCGAAACGCTCAAACACAAACAAGGTATTTACAACCTTGAATATGTAATTCAACTAGGGCTCACAAATCTTCAAAGCACTTAGGAATCTTAATAACCAATAAATGGGTTGACATGTTGAAAACTTGAAACAATTTCAAGTTTCCAACCATAGAAAGGTCAACCTCCAATTGGTGACAATTTTTAGGTTGAAAGTTTTCAATCCCTGAAAATTGTGCATGGCCTTTGGTAATGTTTGTAATTTAAGGCAACCTAAACACTCAAAATAACTCAAATCCTTAATATCACCAAATGACTCTAGTAATGCATGTAGTTTGGAACAATATGAAAAGTTAAAATGCTTCAATTCCTTGAGATCACCAAGTGGCGCAAGTAACACATGTAGTTTGAAACAATATGAAAGGTTAAGATACTTCAATTCCTTGAGATTACCAAGTGACTCAAGTAATGTATGTAGTTTGTAAGAATCCAAGAGGTTAAAATACTTCGATTCTTTCAAATCACCAAGTGTTTTAGGCAAAAATTGAAGTTGGCAATAAACCAAATCCAAGACCTTCAAGTTTTGGACACCTTTCAAAAAAATGTTTGGGATAGATTGTATTCGATTATAAATGTGCACATCTCATGTGCCAAAAATGCAATTTCTATGAGTGAAGTCAAATTGTTATACATGAATGACAATCTTTGAACATTAAAATGTTCTTTTGATTTTGTTGTCCATTTTAATGGGAAATGTTCCAAATTTTGGCCAACGTGAGAAAGAAAAAGTTGTTTCTTCAAGAGTGTATTGTCATGAACAAATATGTAAAACACCAAGTCTCTCATCATGTCATGTATTTTACAAGTGCAATCCGACTCCTCTAATGCACCTTCAACCACTTTAATAAACGATCATTTTATCAATGCCCTTAACAAAGAACGAGTGTCTGCACTTGGATCACCAATTCCATCTTTAGGCACCAACCTTTTAGGTTCCCAATATGCAATCAATTCCAATACTCACATTGGATGATTTTCAAAATATGTTGCCAAAAAAAAGAACCATCCTTCAAGTGTGGCTCCAAGTCGAAAGCTTGAAAACTTCCAAAAGATGCACATCCATGTTCTTATTAATGTTGCATGAATGCTTTAATCTTTGGTGTTGAAGCTTCCATTGTTCCACATCAATTTCCCCAAACATTGTTCCACCTATCATCTTAAGAGCCAATGGGACACCTTTGCACTCTTGAACCACCAGATGGGCCACCTCCTCCAATCCATGGGGCACACTGCAATTTGTTACACCAAATGCATGCCAACAAAAAGAGGTTCCAATTATCCTCCTTTGAAAGATGGGGCACATGGAACATTTGAACACCTTATTTATGCAATATTTCTTTCCTTTTAGAGGTCAATTCAAAGTGACACTTCTTGGTCCCTTAGCTAAATCAAACTAATCAATTTTTTCTTGATACCAAACATCATTTAAAACAAAAAAACACCCTTCTTTTGATAAACACATTGTAAAGTTCACGTTTATAATCCTCATCATTAGATTGAACAAAATCGAACAAACCCAATGTCTTAGACAACGTTTGGTTTAATGATTTTCTATGGGGATTTTTCCCCACCATAAACCAAATGAAAGAGGAGCCTTGAAAGTGTCGTTGGATCTCCATGCTATCATATTTTTTTGAGCAAGAAGGGTTTTTCCAACCCCTCCCATGCCCCAAACTCCAACATAGTGAGGACTTGGGTCACTTCCCTTTTGAAAGTAACAATTGTTGCAACTCCTTGTTCACAACATCCAACCCAATGATAGATTGAAGTATTTCATGGTGCTTTATTGTGGTTGAACTATCAACAATTCTTGGCACCGTTGTAGCATGAATTTCATCAATTTGTCTTGTTTGTGCGAAAACTATAATCAATATAGCTAAGCTTAACAACTCTAAAATCCCTTGCACACTATGTAATGTAAATAATGGACTTGGTTGTTTGATACTTGTGCATTAAAAAAAACCATTTAAGCTTTGACTTTCCACATATAGTTACAATTTTGTTTGCTTCTTCCAAGGTTTTTTCATAGTCTTGTAACCAATTTTGCATTGAATTCAGATTAATCACAAAAATAAAGGAAATTCCATGCACACCAAATTCAAGTTGCAAAAGTTTAATAGCCTTATTTACATGGTGTTTAAGCTTCATAACAAGGTGTTTGAGAGTGGCACAATCTCTTTTACAACGAATGACCTTTTCAAGTCTACTTATCACTTCATCCAACACCTTTTTAGTGACATAGCCAATAGTACCCCCACTAGGATCCATGAAGTTCTAAACTATTAGTGTTCACCTTCTTTTAACAAATGTCCAAGTTGTCAAATTTGTAGTATCAAACCCTAAACCTACTACATATGTAAGGTATGTTATTACAACAAAAGGTTTGTAATGTTTAGTTGCTTTAATTGGTTTGAGGGGAGAAACTCATAATCATTGTCCCTTTAAATGTAAATTAGCCGCCATATATATTGTGATTACACACATGTATTATATATCAAAAAAAAATTTAATGAATCCTAGGAACTATGGTGGCTTTAACAAGAATATTGCATGTAAGAACTTATGATCCTTGCGACCACATTCAATATTCATAAGCACACCTACTTGCATGAATAAAATCTTCACTTAAACTTACTCCTTTTGACCCATAAGAATCAACAAAATTTAAAATCATGGGACTTTGGTGATAGATTGAACATTTATGAACATGTTTCTTTCTAACTATTGAAGGCATGGAAATGTTGAACAACTACACCCATAAGCCGATGCATAACACACATAAACCTTTATGATGGCAATATAAAACACAAAAGCAGAGAAAAAATTTGTCACTTGCATGAACCCCATGAAAAGTGGTAGGAACAAGGATATGGTTGATAGCCATAAGCAAATAGGTTTTCATAAATAAAATATTCACTTAAACCTACTCCTTCACATCTTGACCCTGCATCACCAAAACTCAATTGGAAAAATATCGTTTATGAACAAGCTCCACCCAAGCCATTAGGGAAATGTTTGAACAACTACACCCACAAGTAATAACCACATAGCAACAAAAACAAAACAAAAACCATGATGATCATTGACGCACATAAGACATAGAAGCCAAGAACAATACATCACCTAATAAGGTTGGTAGCCTCTTCAAACAAATCCTATGAAGAGTGTGATAGTAACAAGGAGAAAACCAAAAAGAAATGTCATCAAAGATGCCCTTGAACAGGAGGTCAAGCACATGCAATCTTTTTGTCCTTGAAGGAAACATAAAAAAGACCTCAACTCAAGAAACATGCATCACACATGCCAAGCAAAATGGATAGATTGAAGACACATTGAGCAATATCACCCTAGAAATAGCCTTGCCAGAGTTCCCAGTTTATTGCACACGTTTGAAGGATGACTATCACAAGAAACAAGACAGAGAGAAAATAACCAAAAGGATGAGTATTCACCATCCAGAATTTCAAAGCAGGCAAGAGATCACAAAAAATTCAAATGTTTGCACCCAACCAGAAGCTTCCTATTGCTGCTACGTTTGTCTGTCCACCTAGAATTTACAAAGACAAACTATTGGAAACACTTGCACCACCACAAAACACAAGCTCAGATATGGTATCAATCACCATGCTTGGATTCTGCTGAATCTGGTCACAAACAAAGTTCAAAGAAACCAAAATTTGCCTCACAAGTTCTCAAACGGTACTGCTCTCTTGTTCATACTTTTAGTAAAATAATGTGGAGTGCCTGTTTGCATTATTTTACTCAAGTGTGAACAAGAGAGTGGTAGCTTTTAAGAACTAGTGAGGCAAATTTTGGTTTTTAGTCTATATCAACCTCCACACCATCAAAGCATTCTGATAGAGGCCATATCTGTGCTTGTGTTTGGTTGTCCAGTGTGTCCCACAGTTACATTTTGTCAATTCTAGACAGACATCTCAGTATCAATCTTATGGTTGATCTATCTGGTTATATAATTGAAATTGTCACATTATGAGTGTCTAAACTTGAATAATCAATATTCTTGTGCATGTTCAATTATCTAACATGCAATAATAGCAAGGAACAAAATAACTTTGTATGGTCCATTAGCCATTCTCCTGCCCAACTTAAAGAAATGGGTGATTTATTCATTATGCTTTAGCCCCTGGCCATTTTATTTTTTCTAAGTGGTGGCAGAAATCTTTAGTACCATCTCTTGAGCATGGTCTGTACTAGACTAGAGCCTCACAAAGAGATGACTCAATTGCATGATCTAAGGTTTATTCTCATCTCAAGAAAGTACCAATCTGCACAAAACAATATTGTACAACACAAAGAAATGAAGGATTGCAAATACTCTCAAGTGCAATCAAGAATTGTCACACTCCAAAGATATTTGGGTAGTTCTATTTGCTTGACTCAAAGTGAAATACACTTGCAAAAGCAAGCAAAACTATGCTGACTGCCACTGGGATCACAATCATAGCCAGTGCTTGATTGACATTCGGCACTGTGATAGTGGGCACAGCAAGGCTGCCATATTTGATAACAAATGCACCCCCAAGCGAACCAACAAAAAGCTTCCCCAAGTACTGCAGGTCTTCCTGCGCAAGGAAAAAGACAAATTATCTAAGAAGAGTGTGATCAGTCATGCATAGACATGCACTTACAAAGCTTGTAAAAAGGAGGGCATTGATCTGCAATTGATGATCAATAAACAAATTTTGCAATGATAACAATAACCACAACATAGCAAATAGATTAGAAGATGTCAGCCACATGCATACTTTTAGTAAAGCAAGTATGCAGGAGGAAGAACATGCTGCAAAGTTGACACATATTTTTCCAAACTTAATCAAATTAAACATGTGTCAAGACAACTAAATATGCACCTCAGACTGTAGAAATTTACATTCTTTCCTGCTACTCATTAGAAGGAAAAGTGTTGCATTAAAATGGCCAGAAAGCTGCTTATTGAAAGATTGGGAGAGGAAGTTGCACAATCTTGGATGCCTTCACTTCATAGTCCTTTGAAATTTCTGAATATTTGTCATCTGCTCTAATGCAAACCAAACAAAAAGACATGTTGAGTCTGGTAGACCTGTTAAGGCTTACAAGGAAGTAAACTTTATTAGTGCAACCTAATGTACTAAGCATATCAATGTACTGAGCATGCCTTGTAGACAATTTCATGTCTATCAGATTGCAAACAAAGTTCCACAATAACACATTTAAGGTGACTGTTATTAAGTAACCTATCTGTTATGATTTTAGATTTGGTTTTGTGTCCTAATGAGGGCTAAGTATATAAAACATGCCTGAAATTTTGGACAAAAAATTATATGAAATTTGCATCCTGGGCTTCTGTCACATTGTCATACAATATTCTCAACTGATAGTACATGCAGATGCACCAAGCTATTGGACTTTCTGTCACATGAATGTGAACAAAAACTGGATGTACCTAAATTATGAACCTGAGGTGAACCCATCAGATCCCACAAGAACTCTAAACTCAAGCACCTTAGCCTGGAAAGTGTACTTGGGATGGGGTCACCGAGCAAGACCCTTGGCATTGCAACCATATAGAGGCCCATACTGACAGCATAGGACCGAGGCTCTCAGTCACACCAATCAGCATCAGAGTTTAATTTTGAAGCCCACTGGTGAACTTGCATGCAAATGCTTGCTGAATGGCACATCTGTTTTAAGTCCTTTCAGGCAACATAATCTTGATGATGTGACATGAAGAAGCAGTTGCCAAGAAATGGGAATCAGACTCTCACATCAGTATTGCTTTTAGACAAATGCTCCTTATTGTCTCCTAGGCAGCCTGTTCATGGTGTTATCCAGTGTTTCAAAAGCATTCTACACCCGTAATAGTTCATGTTTAACCATTGCAAGTGCTTAAGGAAAATAGTGTTGAAGGAAAGTTTGATGGAGCTTTCCAAGACCACAGACAAGGTGCAGTGGCCCCAATCTCCCTCAATTTCCAGTTGGTTCTGAGTTTTGTAATATGCAGAGAACGGCCAAGAAAAGCTACTGGTCATACCAAGACCTGCTGCAATGAGACTCTCCGCATCTTCACAAAAGGAAATGAAGACACCCGCAACATCGCAAAAACCCACAGTCACTTGCAAGAAGGACAAAGAGCTATAAAGCCATGGCCAGACGTGATGCTCACCACAGAAGAACAACAACAATGATAAAGAAAACGCTTACAGAAGCAAGAAGCTCTCGTTTCTCTCCTTCTTTTCCATCTCCTTCAATAGATGAAGCTCTCGACGACGACATGCCTTCTCTCATCCTCCTCCTGGCTCCTCCTCTCCTGGGTGGCCATAGCCGCAACAAGTGTGGATTAGAATTCCCCAAAAACTCCCCACAATTCTTCCGACTGCTGTTAATCGCAAAGAAAAAACTCCTACACGTTGAGCCTCCAGGCATGAAACCCAAAGAATTGCAATGCCGGAAGCGAGGAGCTGAGGGCAAAGAAAACGCCATCGCCATGGCCATCACCACGTGATGTCACTGCGTAAGAAGAGATGGTAGGGTTTACCCTAAACCCTAAACCCACACCCTATCCGGTTCTCGCCTGCCAAGAGTGGTCGAGAGGCCAAGCCACGTGGCTGCCACCTCACAGATTGCAGCTCATGGTATCCTACCACTTGATGTTCGTGCACCAAACAATTCAAAAAAGGTATAGCCAAATAAAGAAGAAAATTTATTGACATTTGCCAAAACTTTTGAAATTTCATTTATTATCCCAACCATTGGGTTCCTAGTACAAATACAAAAGGTGTATTTTGTGTTGGGTAATGCTAGAGGACAAGGGCATTAGAAGAATAAGGGGAACACGTGAGGTAGTAGTCAAGCATAGGATTTGCATTCTAGTAATGCCATTGTCCAAGGGCGTTTACCCACCATAAAGAAATTGTTAAAAATTTCCTTTACAAAACTTATAGTCATGATACACTAAGGCAAAACAAGATTAAACAATAGATATTCAAATTCAAAATTGAAAGCAACCTTAAAATAAGAAATTGTTTGACAAGGATCATATTCAACTTGCTTGTATGTATTCTTGATTGACTACAATAGGAAAGTTGCATGCCTTTATTTGTTGATTAAAACTCTTGCAACATGTTCTGCAATTGAATTGTAGATTACAAAAAACCTACATCAAAATGAAACACTAAAAATGTCAAAATGGATCCATGAATATCTAAATCAGATTTCAATGCTTAGAGACTTGCTTGTAAACCACTAAATGAAACATGCAACTAGATTTTCACTACCAACATATAACATAAGAAATCTTTAACAACTAGTGAGCACCATTAGTACCATGTCAGCATATTCCCAATTCAACACTCCAAGCAAAATCTTCATAAATATATTAGCTTATCTTATCAATGTCCTCCTATACCTGCATAGCCAAATAAAACGTATAGCAAAACATTTGCAAAACTACAATAACAATGCAATGTAAAACATTTCACAAAACATATTGAAAGAAATTATAATGGGCATTAACATCATTGAAATTATTTCAAGGTTTTCTACTCACAAAAATAAGATCAACTCAAAGTTTCAAACCTAAACTTGCTTACAAGCTCAAAATTCTTGGAGTGTAGTTTATTAATATCCTTTCAATCCAAATGTTCCAACACAGTACTTCTTCAATTGTAGAGATTTGCACCAAAAAACAACTACTAACTTCCATAAACACAATGCACATTTTGTGTAGACGATCCAACAATGGATTCGTAAGCAACAAATAAAGAGGAATGAAAAGGCACATTTTGTGCAAATGATTCGACAATGTTCCCACAAGCAACAAACAAAAAGGAATGAGAATGCCAAAAAACAAAAGTTATGAGAAAATGAATGGGCACAATGTTGTCATTGCATTCTAAGATGAACAACAACAATCAATCCATGTTCCGACTTAAAGAAACTTTAAATTGAATGGCATAAATCAATCCAAATCAACGATTACAAATAAAAGTGAATAGATGCAATTGAGGTTAAATGAAAAGTTGTTGGATGGAACAAGTATGTTTTCATCCCCAACCCAATGAATATATCACTTTATAGCCAATCCAACCCTACCCTACCCTAGAGATAGGCCTATATCATGTACCCTAGATTTAACGGTTAAGATTATCTAGTTCTTTAATCCAATGGTCGCAAATGTGTCACCAACCATAAACAATCAATGGTGGATAATGTGTTGATTTTAACATACGATCGAGATCCTACCAATCAATGATGTACCCTTGGGATTCCCCCAACCAAGATCCTACAATGCAAATATCATTAAGTTTAAAACACATAATGACCTAGAATGGATGGTTGAAATCCATCAACATCAATGGTTGAAATATAAAAGTGCTAAAGGCCATTTTCATAGATGAAAAATGGTTGGATGAAGATGCCATTTATCATCCAAAATGGGATGAATTAAATAACAAATAACTACCTAGTTGTATTTTAACTTGATTGGATGGCTAGGATTTTTTCAATCTAACATCCAATGGTCAATTTGTGAGACTTAATTTTGACAATGTTGACTATTAGATTTCATTAACAAGAAAGGGTATGATGGAAATGCCATTAACATATAATCTATGGTTGAGATGTGATCAAAATAATTCTAAAGCAACCTATCAACAAGTGACCCAATGACCATTGTTATGGATAGTCATGATTTAGAATTCTCCTCCATCAATGGTTAAAATTTAAATCATCTTGGACATCAAATATGCGTCAAGATACCTATATAAACCAATGTTTGATCAGGCTCTTCCTCTTTTTGCACCGCATTGTTGACTATTGTTCTTAATTGAATTTTGATTTTTCTTGGCCTTGTCAAAGGCATCCAATTTTGTGAAGCTTTGTATTTTTTTTGTGTCGTGTCGGAGGTGTTCTCCCAATAAAGACTGCGATTATTTTTGTGGCATGGAAGGGGCTCTATTTTGCAAAGCTATGTGGATTTTTTTTGGTGTTGAAAGTGGTTTTCTTGCAAACTATGCCATTGTTTTTGTCATGGCGAAGTCATTGTCTCATACAAACTTTATTGATTCTTTTTGTTGCATTGAATGCATCATGGAAATATGTTGATTTCATTACCACTTTCCTTCTCCATTATTGTTGTTGCATTTTTTTTTCATATCCACTATATTTTTTTCTTTGCTTTCTCTTCCTTTGATAATATGTTTTTTGTTGCTTGTCGCTTTGCATTGTCATCAATCCGTTGTCAATTGGTTTGTTTTCAATGTAGTTTTGGATATTCACATGGTTGGTGCATATTCACATGATTGCTTCTTCTTTTTTCATGTGGTTGATGGTGATGGTGTCTTCAAATCACTTATATACATTTCAAATAAACTAAGAAACCTACTATTACATCATTAGTTCTTGTTATAATAACAAGATCATAGTCTTTCGAATCAACCAACCAATTGCCAACTTGTGTGATTTTAGTTTTATTTTCCTTGAAATTTTTTTAGTCTTAAAATTAAAATTGTTCTTGTTCTATCCTTTATCCATTTATATTTTGCTTTTCAAACCTTTTTTTTTGTTGTTTTTATCCTTGGCTTGTGTTTTTCATGTTTTTTAAACAATGATCCTATGACTTTGATTAGTTGTTATTGTAGTTGGGTTTGATGGATTTTGTAAAAAATTTGTTTGTTTTTAATGCAAATGAAGTTGTTGTTGACAATGTAGAGGAGTCAAAGAGTGTTTGAGGAGAGGAAATTCTTTTCAAAAACATTTCTAAAATATAGGAAGGTCTATTCAACTTGCTTGTTAAAGAGGATTACCTTGATCCTTATATTAATGGAGAAGATGGTGACGATGATGAAAAGATCAACCATTGTTCCAAGGATCTCAATCCTCAAGAGTTAAAGAATGTGATGGCCAGTGGATGTCAATGTAATATTCACTCCGAAATTTGGGCAGTTAACGCATTTGATGCATGGCATTAACTATAAGAAGTTGGATAACTCATTGTCAATTATGGAATTACATGCTTTTGAACCTAAGCTACTTATTAATTACCTTTCAAAAAAATTCTTAGAAGTAGTGAAAAAAAATGGGGAGTTTTATCCCCCTACTAAATTTTCTTCCTACTTTTATATTTATTTAATTTGTTGGTTTTTTTATTTGAATAAGGTTTTAAAAAAAATTGATGGTGCTATTGTGGTTGTTTACGACATAACTAGTCTAATTTAAGCACTTGGTAAAGTGATATGATCAAGAGAGGTTGAGTATGATGTAGAGATTAGTAAGTCAAGTCTAAAATTCAACATGTATGCACTAATGACGCCTTTGAAAGAGTGAAATTGGTTGTGAATGAATCCATTAATAGATATATGGTTGTTGGCCTTGGAAAAGGTATCACATAATTTAATTTTTTTTTTTTTTGGAAGAGAAATTTATGTTAAATCAAAAGAAATGTCAATTAACCTCACCTCAAGGTGTCAACCTTCAATTTGGCAATTACTATACATGGAATTTTGTTATCCATGGAGCCCAAGAGTCAAAGAAGGTCAACAATATGGACTTATCCTTGCACGGGGATGAATTTGGTCCATTTTTGACATAATGTGTTCTATATTCAAATAAAGATTTTTTAATTTGGGTGTTGAATTTTTTTGTTTTCTTGTAAGATGTTTAGATTTTTTTAATTTAATGTCTTTTCTTTTTGTAGGTACTAACAAGGCCATTCAAAAAATTGGAAGTTTGATGTTGATCATTGTGATGTGGAACGCCATCAGCCAACAATTAATTGAAACATTACAAAAATAATAGAGACGTATAAACTTATGATTTTTCATTAGCCTCCATTTGATGATGTGTCTTTATCTCATCCATTTTTTCTAATGCCCAAGGTCAAAGGCTGTAAAGTTTTAAAACATACTTGGTTCATAAAAACACATGTAGGTAGGAAAACACATGGGAAACTGAGCAAGAAGTTTACAAATGATATCCCAACCCTAAAAGATAAATGAATTGTTAATAAAACTGGGCAAGGCATTGTGATTTCAAGAATGGAAAAAATCAATACCAATAAAATATGGTCCAATGAAAATTTTAAGCCATTGCAATGCCAAAAGCTATGGGTTTTTTAATTTTATGTTTATTCTATATATATATATATATATATATATATATATATATATATATATATATATATATATATATATATATATAATTTTTTAAATTTTTTTATTCCTTTTTATTCTTATCTTTTTAATATGTTTATTATTATTTACTTATTTATTTATGTATTTAATGTGTTGTATTTCCAAGTTCCTTTGGTTTTTGTCATTTCTTATTGTTTTTTCTATTTTATATTATGATGTTTATTTTACATCTCCTTTGTTTTTTTTGTTTTTTTTGGTCATTAGTAATGGTTTTTTGTGGTTGTTGTGCAAGGGTTATAATAAAAAAAAATTCTTTTTTAAAATAACAATATACATTGCACATTCCTTATTTTTTCTAAAAATATTATTTTTATTTGTAAATGTTTACATCGCAATCTTTTAGGTGTGCATAACATCAACATATATGGTACTTAAATGAACAAAGTTTATGGGTCAACCTCTTTCCCAAGACCTTGTTCACAAAATGTGACTTTGTTACTTGAATTGCATATATATGTTATTTCATTTAATGAAACTAAAGCATTGAAATAATGTCACTGGCATTTCGTGACTCCTCCATCAACATGTCATTTATTGTTCAAAATTCTAGCAATATTGGCAAGCCAACATCCAACCCAACCAAAGGAGGAGCTTGATGAATGGATTCATTTATCCCTTTAATCACATTCAAAACTTCCTTGGCTAATTGATGCCTCTACCAAATATAGTAATGTTTTGGTGTTGTCCAATGCACTTGTTCAACATTAACTTTGCATGAGTCAAGGTTTTCTCAAGGTCATCTAACCATGTGTTTAATAAAAGCTTATCTTGATTTGTACAATGAGACACTAGGGCTTGGCCTAGAAAACATTGTAGTTGCAA
>Ga0209611_10001837_pt1 | contig 36867 bp, 26 predicted proteins | sample S1TSphgellanicum_3_FD_187693 | JGI IMG/M metagenome (GOLD analysis project Ga0209611, IMG submission 187693) | Host-associated microbial communities from peat moss isolated from Minnesota, USA - S1T2_Fc - Sphagnum magellanicum MG (SPAdes) (version 2) | ecosystem: Host-associated > Plants > Peat...
ATGGAACATGCCAAAGAAACGAAATGAAATGGGCTTGGAAAATACTATTGTCACCATATTGACTAAGCATATTTTGCCCCAACCTATTCCTATTAGCCTTCCCCTTCATGATCGCAATGACATTGTTTGTGTAACCTTCACATCATCATGTTATGCGAAAATCGTAACTTGCCATGTTATACCCATCCTCATGGAAAGCATACAAACAATATGTCATGCAATGCCATGTCACAAGCATGTCAACATAGGATGTTCTTCCCATTAAGGTTTATGTTTTGCAGCACCTTTTGTGTCCACATTCCACCGTTTTCATTTTCAAATTTTTTTTTTGGTCTTGTTGCACCACTAATCCTTTAGGTCCTTGAATAAAACTTCAATATTGTTGGCAAGTTTGATTTTGCAACAACTTCTTTAACTTCAATTGTTGTGGATTTGAGGTGTGATTGTTTTGAAACACAAATTTACCATGAAGAATTTAATGCCTTTAAGTTTGTTTGAACGTGGTTGTTGTGGAGTTGCTCACTTTGACCCTTCTACCATGGATGCATTTTCACAAATGCGTGCAAATGCATTATTAACAATTTATTAATAATATATTTGCTAATATTTGTGAAAATGTTATTGCTTAGGTCCCATTGAATATAGATATTTGGTAGAACTTCAATGAAAAAAATGAAAAGAGTGTTGAATGAAAGTGTTGCAACGAATTACTCCATTAATAGGAACCATTAGATTTTCATTTCAAGTTTGTGAACATTCTTATAAGTGTTTGAAAAATGTTGAGTGTTTTGTTGTATTAGGGTTGTGGTCTTTGAAGGGCATTGCACAAAATACAACAATTGAAGTTCATAGATTTGAATGTGCACATCTAAGTATTCCAAATGTGCAAATTCCAAATATTAATCATCTAATTCTCCTCTTTTGCATTTGATGAGCATTGTGGTGTAACATGGCAACTAATATTATAGGATTACTAGGTAGGAAACATGTAATCACATTGACAATGATATCAAACCCTAAATCTAATGTTGTGAATCCATGAATCAAAAATTCATTGCAAAGGTTTGAAACCTTGTAAAGGTGAGTGTCAACATAGTAAGGTGTTTGTATTTTTGCATCACATTGCAATCTTCATAGGGAACATATATGTTGAAATTCAAATTTGTATAACTTTGATAGTATGATCAAATATTTAAAATGATTCAATTTTTTTAGTGTGAAACAAGTAGTTAACATTGCAAAAAATTAATTTTAAAAAATTAATTATTTTTTTGAAGTCAAAATGAACTTTCTAAGTTAAGCCAAGATCATAATGAACTTCTATTAGAAATATTTTCATCACATGTGACCCCATTAAATGGGGACAAGTATTTTCTTGACATCCAATGTGAGTATTGTGAAGGGGAATGGTCAATTAAGCTACAAATTCCTAACCAAGGTAAAAGCACACTATGCCCCCCAAAAATTGTAATCACAAATACTACATTTCTGCATTTAGTTTTTTTTGTGTATGTATAAACATCACATGCATCTTGGATTATTTGTTTGTTTGAAGTATATTGGATTAGATTTAGACTTAAAATAATCAATTAAAAAAAAATACAACAAAAATTAGTTAACTTCAACGTATGACGTATATTTGTGACGAAACAATCCTCATCGTGGGGTATGAAAAATTGCATACATACTTCAAAACTAGGGTTGTGAGTTGAATTTTTTGGCGAAATTTTTTGTGGTCAATGATATTGATAATCATCAATTGAATCTAGGGCTATCTAGAAGTGAAAAAGTTTTGGTTGAAAATTCATTAAAAATATGTGGTTTTTTCATTTTTTCAATAATAAAAGCAAAATAGTTTATGTTTTTTTTTTAAAAACCAATACCAAATTTTAAAAAAAGATTTTATAGTTGGGGATTGCATTAATTTTTCAGATTTCGTTTGTTTAATAATGTCTTATGAACCATAAATAGCAGGCCCTATGATTAATGAAAAATTACACATCATATATGTTATGTACATTGATTTTATTCAATCCTCTTCATCTAACTATTGGATTGAGATTAATCTTGATTTAAAGTGAAATTTGAATTCCAAAATGTTGTTGTGCACATTTTAGGGCTTTTTTTATTATGTATAAAATTGTCAAATGATGCCATCAAAATTTAAACTTACTGCAAATTATGATATTAGTTATACATCACCTTTTTTGGTGAAAATTGGCTCACTCATAATGTGCTTTCACCCACCATAATTTTAAAACATGCCAAGATGCTCCCATTGACCTAGTAATAAATAATCCCATCTTTATATCAATGTTTTCCAATTTGGTTAATGTTTAGTTTTTGAAGGAATCAAATTGATAGATTGAAAATAATGATGCCTTCTCTATTTAATTGAAGTTGAAAACCAAAGTTAAAGCATATGCATAAACAACTTTGGAAAAAAATTAATCAATGGCATACATGTTGATGTCCAAATGTGTGGGTTCAAAACTTTCAAAAGGTTATTGCCAAAGCTTCAATAGAAAACATTGAAAAGGTGTGGCTAAAAAATTAGGACAAAGGATGGCAAAGTTGAAGGGGGTCCATCACCCAAAAGAAGTTTGATTGGAAGAGTTCTTCCTTAATTTCAAGGCTAATCTTGCAAGCTATCAAACTTGTTTGGAAGGAGGGATGGACTCACGGTGTGTTAATGGCATCATTTGGTTTGTGGACTCACAAAGATTAAGCAAACCACACATGCTTATGCTATCGTATATGTGAAGTGATTGCATCATACCATGTCTATAACATGCCACATGGTTAAGTTATTAGGTAAAAAAAAGTCTATAACATGCAACCCATCTTTTCCTTTGATCAAATCTAACCATTAACTTTCAATATATTTATTTTTCATAACATTTTTACATAAAGTCCCAACGAGATGTAGTGAATGTTGTTGTTAATCATGTAATGAACCCTACAACTTCAAAGGACATTTATTCAAAACATTGGTTTAGTGTTTTGAGTACAAGTTACTTGAATGAGATAATAAGAAGCATGAATCATAATGATGGGAGGATTGTGAAAAGAAGATTGTTGATTATGTGGAGAAAAAAATCCATGATTTTCATGATGGAATTGTAGTTCCAAAAGTCAAGTGAAAAAAATGGGGTTGGCACCCATTCTTTGACATCTTCATAACCTTTGCCCCCCCCTTTCCTTGGAACATAATAATAATAAGGCCATAACCATATGCAACAAAATCTATAACATGAAAATGGTTGGTATGTTTTACCCAATGCCATGGTGTGCAAGGTTTTTCTAAATTCTGCACATTTTCAAGAATGATAACATCCCTTAGGTTCGCTATTGCATAGCTCCATTGAAAGCAATTGTAGACAATGGTTTTCTAACTTAAGGCTCAACAATAAGCAATGGCATACAATCCTTACAATGATGCAAGAGGAAAGGGCCATGTTGTTTGCACATGGGGTAGGGTCATTGATTGGGGAGGGTTGGTAAGCCCAAGTTTATAACAAAATTGATAATTTTGAAAACTACTCCAATTGGTGTGTAGAATTTTATATCTAGTCACAAAATGTCCAATTGTTAGCCATCCAAAAATTTGCAGTGAACTAAAAAGGATTTCATTAATAGTTTGTAGATTCGTAAATGGGGTGTACCTGGTAGTTCCTTTAATTCCACCCTCACAAAATGGTTGATGTGACAAGAAGACATTGATTTTAGTTGGATTGTTGCAAAATAAGATTTGTATGTCTTTCTTATGACCACCATTGATTCAATTGTAAGGAATATGTTGCAACAAAACATAACATGTGGCTAGTTACTATAACATGGTGTAACATAGCAAGCACATACCCTTATCAACCAATCTTTTGTAACATGGGTTTATAGGAGGCATTTCAAGTTTCATACTAATGAAAGGTGAATCAAAGGTAACTACATATAGGAAAATGAACTATTGTCACATGCAAAGGTGCTTGGCGAGGGAATAATTATTTAAAAGGTGAGATGTTGAAGTCTTTGATGGTGATAACCATGTCTTTGATCTCGGTTTGACAAAAGAGAATGCCCACCAATACAACACATTGTGTCCTTTTGAACTAGACCCAAAAACTACATTTTTTAAAAACTACATTTATAACTACATATTCACATAATTCTTTCAATAGTGGCAATTTACATTGATGCAATGTGGCATCATAGTTTTATGATTATAATCAACATGAAAATTCCTTGGTTTTTTTAATAATACATCCTTTTATTATTCAATTTGTGTTAATATATCTTTGTGACATGGAATTAATAAATTAATCAAAAGTACCATTGGCCTCTACAATTAACGATGATTCAATCTCCCATGATGATGATATGGCATGCCATGTCGCAATAAGGTTTTCTAATTATAGTCAAGATCATTATTCATAACAATAATTTCATGAAATGTCATTTATTAGTTGGTTGAAAGTGTTGTTGACCTTTGTAACCAAAAATGATTCAATTTCTTGTGATGATGATGTAGCATGTCATGTGGCAACAAGGTGTCATAAATTGTGAATATATAATCAACATCATCACTCATGATCTATTATAAATCCTTCGATATCAAATAATACATCGACACATGGCATGACAAGAAAAGTCCCAAAACCTATAAATATGTTGTTATGACCAATGTAATCATGATAAAGTGCAAGTTCAACAAATAATCCCCAATATGCAATTAACAGTCAATTTTTGCATTGCCAAATGAATAAATCTGAAGTAGAACCTTGGCACACAAGTGTAACAAAACACAATACATTTTATTATTAGGTGAATGTTGCAACTTTAGGTCCCTAGTTATCAAATAATACATTGCACTATGAGAAATTTTATTATTTGCAAACACCCTCTATATGCCTAAGTGCAATTAAATGTCACTTGAATTCATGAATAATTGTTTATGCAATTATTTTTCAAGTTTGGATGAATTTTGGTTTTCCCTACAACTAGGGTAGATGATTGTGACCTATCTCATTTTATCAATGAATTGATTTTTCATGGTGTGTTCATATTTTTCCAATAATATATACATATAGTTGCATACACAACTAAAATAGTCACATTGTAATTGCATTAGGTACCTAGTATCTACCTACCTACCTATTAAAAACCTACTTATTACTCTTTTTTTTTGTCGTCTACAACTAGTTTATTCAATTAATATTTAGTTGTAAGCAACACTTGTCATTAAGATACCACCCAATAGTAAACAACAGATTATTAATGACGATTAATCACAAACAATGGATGAACTTTGCCACTCTAGAATATGTGTATGCCAATCATATATACATAGCCAAATGTGTTCATATGATTATATTTATGACTACAACATGCACCAACTTTAATTTGACATGTGGTACCAAACAATCATCCATTACATGACTTGGCAATCTAGGTTATTTATTGTATTTAAAAAAATGAATAACATTGTTTTTAACCATAGTCTAATCAAAGTCAAATAAATTGCACCATGTGGCAATGCAACAATAGATGTTTTTACAACTACTTAAAATAATCACAAAAGACACCTACTAATCAAAGGTCTACCTATAACTAGGCTATTTATGATAAGCCATGTGGCACCTAGGTCATAGGTCTAACCTAAGTGGCCTAGGCTACCTAGTGATAGGTTTAGGGCTAGGTCAATTACAATAGGCCACATGGCACCTTGGTTAAACCTAGGCCACCTAGCCATAGGTGTAATCTAAGTGACCTACGCTACCTAGGTTCAACTTAGCTTGGGCCAAAGTTACTTAAATGGCACTTAACTGAGGTATGTTTGGGCTAAATAGGTTTAATTTAGCTAGGTAGATACTTAGGTGTAAGCTAGGTAGGTAGGTCTAGGTGTTCAAACCTTTTTTTAAAAACATATTTTATAAATCTAAGTGTGATTAATGCACCTAGCCAACCTAGTTATATAATTTACAAACTTGAAAGAGTAAACAAAAAATATGGGATAAAATTTTAGTCACAACTAAATTACAACATCACAATCTAGTCATAATTATTATTTTATTAAATACTATTACTTAACCTACCTACTAAATAGTTTAAGTTCTTATCAGGTGTCTTAAGTACCTACCCAGATAGCCTCTTAGAAGTAGCAATTTAAATAGCCTACATATGGCCTATTAGGCCTAATATATAAATACTTAATAGGTAGTAAGTACAAATGCCCTGGTACATACCTAGGTATGACCTATTGGGTACCCTAGTACCTAGTGGTTTGAAGATGGTTTTGATATTAGACCACATCGATATTGTGATAATGTTTTTCACACATATGGTTCTTTATGTTGCATTGGGTTATTAAGGTACATTGTGTGCAATGATTATGGGATTGATTTCTTTGTTTAAGTTACCATGGATCTTAGCATCAACATTTCTTCTTGAACCATGTGCAAAGGCATTATCCAAGCATGATGCAAGTATTTCAATCTATAACAAACATTTAATCCAACTATTGATCACCATTGTTCTTTGCTATAAAACTCCACAACACACGAGCTTACGTTTTGGAAATCACACACATTCTAACATACTAATTCAAGAACTAGTTGAGTTTCAACTATAGAAAATTGATGTGTGTGTGTTTGTGCAATTATTATATGGTTCACATCTTTCATGATAACCCCTCTTACAAACACTAAATTTTAACTAAATTTAAAGTTGAAGCACAAAACCTCACAAAAGAAACCATAAACTAATGAATTTATCATAAAGCAAAAAAAAAAAAAACGTGGCATTAAAATGCACAAAAAGTCAAAAAATCTATTTTCAAGCAAATGTTCATGAAATAAATTGACGTGTAGAAAACTATGCAAGCTTCCATGATTTAGATGCTCCTAAAATTCCATGAACATCACCTAGGATTAATGTCAATCTTAAACACAAATTATAAAAACCATAGTTTCATTTCCCCCCCTCACTCCCCCTAAACCTAATACATAAGAAACAACTAATAAAACACCATTACACAATTGACAACCTCTTAAATATCGATAACACCAATGCTTCTACAACCCACACTTGCACCAAAACCCACCATAGGCAACACCATAACTATCTCCTATTAATATGATGATAATGAAACCAAACAAAAAAGACAACCAAAGAAATAAACAAACAAAGCTCTAAATTCCTTCTTCCTTATTGTTCACCTCAGAAGCAAAGTTTCCAAAATGTGTTACAAAAAAATGTAACATTTTAAACATCTAATTCCATAAAGATACCCAATCCACACGTGCACATTTAAGGATTATTTTAAGAAATAATATTGTATTGTAAATTGGAAGAAGGCAACAAACTATAAATATGGTAGTGAATGCAAATTTAATTTATATACTACCATTTAGTGATTGGAGGGGATTTTTTCATTGAACAATTTAGTGCCTTCCATGAATGCCCTAAAACAAGATGTTGATTAGTATAGGAGGGTGCTTCCACAAATACCTCACGGCCATGGATTTAATGAAAAGAAAGAAAACTTACACAAGTAGTAGTCTTGAACTTGAAGGTCTTGCATAGGTTGTGCACTCCCACTCCACTATTTTGGCCCAAACAATTCATAATAATTCACCAAGCACTTGGAAGAACCTATTGTGATATGACTTGAACTTTCCTATGACAATAGCCTTGCATTATTGATGTATAATAAACTTGATGATAAATGCTTGAAGCTTGCACAATAGTGTAAATGGCGTTTGAAGCTTGCGTGACAATGCAAATGGTGTTTGAAGTTTGATGGAAACTATTACATTGCATTAAGGTTTAAGATAAAAAGTGATGGATTTTGTAATTTTTTCATTTGGCATAGATAAGGTTTGACATGCATGTAAGTTTTGTGACCATGTCGTGGGATTCTAAAATGACCCATGTCATGAGATGACATGCAATGGTAAAAAAATTCATCCCATGGATGCCATGGCATGGCATCAAGAATCTTGAGTTATGGTAGGAGTTCCCTTTTGGTGACATTATGTTGTGATGGTAATATTGTCTTCATGATGCATTTAGTTTCTTTGGCCTATTTAATATATTTTGATTATATACATGTTAGGACTAAGACAAGTCTATTGAAGTAATAAGTTGTCACACAATCTATCTACTCATATAGTACTAGAACCCAATTGGAAAATTGTTTCCCTATCCACCTATCATCCATGCCTTATGGCACACTAGTGGTTGTTGGTTTGCTTTGCCCATGTCCGATAAGCTATGTACAAATCTTGACCTACATACCATAATATAGTGAGAAGTGCTTGAAGCAACAACTTTTTTTGTGGCTAAAAATTGCCAGATGGGATACTTGGTTTTTGGACAAGCTACCTACATGCATGAAAAAAAAAAAAAAAAAATTAAAGCAAAAAGCTAAGGCTTCTTTTTGCAAAATAATATTGTTGTTTCCTTCATCACTTTCATTGTAACCATTTGTGCTCCCATTGTTGATCAACTTTTCACCATCCTTGTTCCTTTTTCCCATGATTGATTGCCACCCCCACTCCTTTTTTTGACGAACAATAGCCAAACCTACACCTCCATTTCTACAAGTAGCTAACATTTATACATAGTTATATTTATGTAGCCACAAATATTTATGGCTCTAGAGTATGTACATTCTACATTTGTAGAATCACAAATTACCATTTTGTAATATCTTATTTTTATGAAGGAACTTCTAGGATTAATTTAGTTTTGCAACTTGCTCCAAAAACCAAAAGAATCAACTTTCAAGATGGAGCTAAGATGGTTTAGGGTTTAAAAATTAACTTTCATTTTTAGGGGTCACATTGATTCCAAGAGCTTGTGCTGAAGGAAATGGTGAGGTGAGAGATGAATATTCAAACAACGATGATGATCAAGTAATGATGTAAGTGATGGTTTACTTGTGAGTAATAACTTGCCGCTCAACTCTACACGTTGAGATGTTTGAATTTCTTTCTCTTGCTTAAAGTTTGGTTCAAGTGTGTTCAACTACTAACATTTTTTTCATTATTTTTTTAATTCATTTAAGTTGTGAATTTGTTCTTTGTGTGTGTGAAGCTTTTGCTTATAAATTGTATAGGGTGAAAATACACTAGGGTGGCTAAGTTTTGGTAGATCAGGGTCCTTTTTCAAAGTCTTTTTTTAGTGTAGTTGAAAATTAGCTTAAAATATAAATATTTAAATTATATTGAAAGTAAAATTCTATCCCATTTCCAATTTCAAGTCATGATGTTATGACATATAAAAAAATCATAATTTTTTTAAATATATATTTTTAATCCTTAAAAAGGATTTAAAAATAATTACAATTTTTGGGATTTTGAAAAGTCCATAACACAATAAAATAGAAACACATTCCATTCATTCAATGGATCTTTAGTTTTTAAAACATAATTCATCTAATATACCAAAGTTTCAAACACATAAAACTAACACATTATAAAATAAAGTCCATATTTATAAGTTTTGCAGGGCATGACAAAATTTGTTACTAAGATTCAAAAGTACATTACTCATTAAATGTTTAAGATTTTGATGTTTGTTTTTGCATTTTAAAATGCCAACTCTATTAACATTACATATGTGAGTCCCTTTCTTAATATTTCAATGAAAATATTAATGTTTTATATTTAAATTTCAAAAAGATGTAGGAAAAATTATAAGTGTGACACCTACAAAGGGATTGCCTAGTGTGTTTTCACCCTGTATGATGTCTCCTCCTTTGTTGATTCCAAAAAAAATTATGTCTAAACGCATTTTCCTAATCCTTGTAAGTGAGGTCAATCATGAACTAGCCCCTACTTTAGAAGAGCTTGAAGAGCCTTTGAATTTGAGTCCAATCCCAAAATCAAAAAGAAAGAAGTGTGATCATGAGGGTGTGAGGCATTTCTAGGATAAATGAACTATGCAACTTCCTTTGGTAGAATATGTAATAAATACAAAAGGCAATGTGCACCAAGTACAATGTGCAATTTCTTCAAAAGTGGAAGGTAAACCCAAGCTCTTTGGTCCCTAAGCTTGATAATTTATCGAAACATGTAGGTCGTCACAAAGCCAAGGTTGCAAGTCAAAGAGTCGAAGTTGGGGTTTTTTTTCAAGCATGACTATAAACATGCATGTAATGAACGAATTTACACCATCTTTAAACATCCTTTTGTTCTTGACTTGGTTGTCTTTGAAATCCCACAAGAAAAGAAATTTTTTTTTGTTCAATTTGCTTTTATTTATCATTTGTTATTTAGAGGTTAAACAATGACAAATTGAAGGCCTACATGACCTTTTCATTGCTCTAAAAGTGAAACACATTCTGAAAAAAACATTAGAGTGACTCTACATGGTGGGGTATAGTTGAATCCATGAATGAATTGTTGTTGGAGTTCATTCGAAATGTTGTTGTTGTTGTAAATTGTTAAGGGCAGAAATTGCAACCCCCAATCATTATCATCCTCCAAGGGGTAAGATTAGGGAACAAGGTTGACACCTTATTACTTCACATAAGGAACTACCCTCCCTATTTTATTTTATTACAACTACTCAACTAGGAAGTAAAAGGTCATACCAGGAATAAGGAAAATACGAATTTGTTGTCCATGATTCAACCTACCCTCCTATAAATAATCTCAATTAAGACGTAAGGAATAAAATGTAAGGAAAGGAACAATAAGAAAAAGAGGGAAAAAACTTGGGAATAATTACTTTCTTAGGTTCTATAGTACTTTCAACGTTTTCAAAATATTGCTCAGGGGGTTTTTAGACCTTTCTACCACTACAGTTCCTCCTTTCCCCTACATCTTGAGTCTCTAATGGTTCTACTTGCCACCTTCAACCCTTGAGAAGTCCTTCTTCTATTCTATACTTTCTGCAACTAGTTGTTTTCCTTTTGAGTTTCCACCTTTTGCCTATAGTAGTACCTTCTAGCCTATAGGGGGTAATTTGTTGGTCTATTCCCTCTCTAATTCCCACCACCAAGGACTGGCTACTACCCTCCTATGGTAGCCAATAGCTTGGTGCTCCAAAAACTACCCATGGGTAGCCCCATTACTTTCTGTCCTAGAAAAAATACATAGCTACTAATTCTAGAAAGTATCCTACTTACATAACATGCCCTACTCGACCTTTCACATTTAATACAATAACAATGCAACACAAGTGACTTGAGTCCTTCAATTATCTTCCACTAAAATCACATACCAATTAATCCATACATCTTTTCAATTCCTCCCATCACTCTCAAAAGAAAGTTTTCCATATCCCACATAAGCCTTTAATGGCACTTATCTTAATCCTCTCCCATTTCCTTTACCCCCCTTCCCCACATACCACACAGAAGGCCCACATTGACCCTTAAAAAATAGGTCATATATCCTAATCCTTTCCTAGAAGTATCTTAAATGATTTGGTGAATTACCCCCAACACTAACTCACGTTATTTAATCCCACTAGCTTCACCCCTTGGGTAAAGGACGATAAATTTACCACTAGTAACTAGTAGTCATCAAGAGGCCTATGGAACTAATTAATCTAGAGATTTCTATTTGTTAACACAAATTTTTGGTCTGTTAGTGCAGACAAGGTTACAACAATAAATAATATTTCTTGGATTTTGATTCATTTGTATGTTGTTCAGGATTGGAAATGGATCCCATTATTGCGTTATGTGGAAAAGGTTAGTGTGTAGGGGACAACACAAAATGTGTTTCGTTTGATGCTTGTTGCCATGCTTAGGTTTGGAGGTCTCACTATTGAAAAATTGGGTGCGAAGTTCACATCAATGGGATGTGATGGCAAAAGTGTGTTTCAAGGTGCATGAATCAATGTGACCACACAAATGAAAGACAATGTGGCTCCTTTTATGATTGGCATGCATTGTTTTGTTCATCAAACTAACCTAGTTGTGTTGGTTTTATCAAAGTTCAATTTAGTTGCTCATTAAGAAACCTTACTTCAAGAATTGTATGGTTTTTTTTCTCTCACCAAAGAAATTTTTGGAATTCCAAAAGTTGTTTGATGTGCTCACAAATAAAGAAAACAAATCTTAAAAAAATGTGAAGATGAAATGGATCAACATGTTGTCTCTAGTGAAACATATGGTGGAATAATATTGAGCTCTGATTACAAAGATGCATGATGATGCATCATGCAACAGTGCTGCCAATGAGAATTTGAGCCTCCTTTGCGATTTGGAATTGATTATGGGTTTGCTTACCATTTTACTGCTTTTGGATTATGTGCATAGTTTGATTAAGTTTGCCCAATCTCATGATATGTTCATGGGTGACTTCATCAATGTAGTGAAGATGTGCCAATTGAAGCTTTATTAACTCTACAATGATCCTTACAACAAATTTGATGGCCCTACTTTTGATGAATTAAATGCTTTTGAAACTTTTAACAATAAGAATTTGCCAATGAGTTGGGCAATAAACCTAAATGGTGAGGAAGTTAATTTCCTTGTCATTGAATACTCTAGTTCAAAATATTATGTGAATTAGCATTGCCTTGTGATAAGTGATGTCAAATACGTGTTAAGGCCGTATTTCCCCAAGGTGTTGGTTCATGTGAAAGGTTGTTGTGAAAATTTTGCCAAGTATTTGGTCCATGAGCTTGAAGGTAGATTCTCGAACCATTAGCTTATGTTGGCCTTAGGTGCGGTCTACTTTAATTTTTGGGTTGATAACCTTAATGATGATGAAGATATTTCCACCAACATTGGATAATCATCAAGGCTACTTATTGTGGGCCTCACAAAGTGCTCACAAAGTGAGTAAGGATGGGGTCTTGGTGAAAGTTCTCCTCAATGGCAATGCTTTGGATTTGAAGTGCTTTTATTTCAAAATGACTATGGTTACAAACAATGAACAAATCATGAGGAAAAGGTCTCTTGTGAATCTTGTCATGAAACTTTGGACCAAAATTAGCTCTTTTTTCATCCTCAAGCACAAGCTCTCAAAATTTATGATGTTTGTTGAAATTGCATGTGTTTAAGTATTTGGGTTTGTGGAAGATGAACAATGTTTTTTTGCAGTGGCATTCATGATGAACAAGTTGGGGAACTGCCTCACTTGTCATATGACTCGTGCATTTGATTTTTCGCACAACAGTTCTACACAATTGGCAATTTCCCTTTTGAAGATTCCATCACCAAGTGGAAGGACACAAAGGCCTGATATTGCCTTGATGCTTAGTGGCAAATGGTCTATTTATTGAGGCAATTTAAATTTCTTTTCTAAATCTCCTTTCTATTGGGGAATTTTCCTTTCTATACCAAGTTTTGCACATAAAAAAATTATAGGTATGCATTTGTTCTTTGATTTTGTTGAAACACACATGTCAAATGATTGCATAGGTTGGTTTTTAGCTTTGAAACATATTTCGAAAAGTCATGCAAGTTTGTGGAGCAGGCTTGGAAACTTTTACTTAGTATTTTTGGAGTTATCTTGTGTAATGTAAATGTTGGATAATTTGGAGTTTGGAGTTGGACTCTGGAGTTGCACTCTATTGCATGCACTTGTGCTTTTGGACTTATTGTTTGTAATTCTTGTCTTTTGCTTAATATGGTTGTGGCTGCAAGTTGGCACTTGTGGCTGCGGTGGGGTTGTGGGTGGATGTAGGCACATTGCTCTTGCAAATGGGCAAAGTCTTTTGAGACTTGGGTTCAACTCCCTTAGCAGTGCATGTATTTGTAGTGTGTTTGTTGCCAAATGTTTTTTCCCTTTAATTAATTCAAATAACCAAATTATGTTATGTACATTTTTTTTGGTCACCAAAAGCTTACTCTTGATTTAACACTATAATCAATCACAATACCCAAAAAAATTAAAAATAGCCAATTTATTCCACTTTGGAAATTTACAAATATCCACATTATACACCCTGCCTGGCTGGGTTTAGCCAATTAAGCAACCTTGAAAAAAGTTTTAAAAAAAACATTGCCTTAAAGTGGTGGTGGTGCATGTATAGTGCATCCTTGTTGCAAAAATTATTATTGAAAAAAAGTTTAAAAAGTTTTCAACAACACTTGGGTTGAAAAAATGTGTTGTCATTTTGACAAAAAATTGGGAAGTTTTTGGAGAATTTTATTTTTTCTTGAGTACAATCAACTATATTTTTGAGGGAAAATATTCACCAAATTTTCAACATCATCAACCGAAAGAAATTTTTGACAAGGGATGTAATTTTTTAGAACTTATTTGTTTGAAATGCTGAAATTCAAATAAACTACAAGGGAGAGAAAAAAACAATTTTGAGAACCTAGGAGCTTCTTCGTCAAGCCAGTGCACCATTGGAGACCAAATATCCGACAATTGACAATGTTTTTTTATCCTATAATTTGTTGAAACATTTTTGCCAAAAAAAAATTAAAAATTGTTATAAAAGGTCTCATCATGTTAGAGATTCAAAGTCTAGAAAATGTGTCAAAGAAGCTCCATATATTTATTGTGAAAATTTCATAAATTATTATTTTCGTTCTCAAAGTGGATTTTGAAAAATAAAATTTCCTCAAAAAGCAACATAGGAAACCTCTTATGTAATGAATTCCACTTATCATAATGGCCACAAAATAAATAAATAGTAAATCAATTCTTCCAAATTGTTCCTCTTTATAATGTTAGCAAAGTATATGGTGTAATGTCACATTGGGAAGGAAGCATGATGGATAAAGTTTTAGGAGCATGTCCACCCACACCCCCTATTTGTGCTTCTATTAATATTTACCACATTCAACATAGAGTATTAATCATTTTTCATTCCTTAGCTAAGAAGTGCAAGGAGGAGGGCAAATCACAAACATGGGTAAAGCCAAAACCAAGGCATTTCCAAATGAAATTAATGAGACTTGATGGAAGTGCCCCAAAAGTGCACAAAACAAAACAATAAAAAGGAACTCATCACAAAACCTTCCATTTAAAAAAAAAAAAAAAACTTATGTAGTCTATTTACAACACCATTACATTTGGATTCTCGTGTGTCAAGACAAAACAATATAAAAAACCCATCACAAAATTTCATCCATTTAGAAAAAACCTACACAATATGTTTACAACACCATTGGATCTAGATTGTCATGTTCAAAACAATATAGAGAAACCATCACAAAACCTTCATCCACTTAGAAAAGACTTGCATAGTCTATCATATGTTAATGAAAATCCCTATGTATTTTGTCTATTTCCATTTGTTTCCAACACCATTGTAATGATGTTTGTAGTAGTTTGCATAAAAACAAGTAATGATGGACTTGCTTGGGTACTACTATAACAGAGTAAAAATTGAAAAATCATTTCAGCAACATTGGGTGTTGCATGTGTTGGAGCTTGAAGAAAATTTAAAAAGCAGGGTTGCAATTGCTTTTGAACAAGTTCTATTTGGGATGTGTGTTTGCAATTCCTCCAAGGATGATGCATTCTTTACATAACCATTTACACGCTTTCTTAAAATCAAAGTTTGAAAAATATATAAATAAAATATAATAAGTCATCTCTGACCTTCAAATTTTATATGTAAATTATGCCAAATATCATACTTGTATCTAATATTGTGAATGTGAACTTTATTTTCATACAAAAGAAAAAATAAAATTACTTTGTTCATTTTCATACAAATACATTTATTATGACTATTTTTATAATTTTGTGATTTTTTGTGCAATTTCTTCATCTATTCCCTAAAATATAGGTATTGATTGGGTGTGTTCACAATAAAAGGACCACTAATTGCACAATCAATTATTTAAAAATTATTGTTTGATTTGGAATTTTTAAAAATATCTTAATTTTTCTATTCTAGTATGTTAAGGGTTATATTTAAAAATTGCTACAAATATGTCATTAAAAAAAAATCAAATAATTTTACAAGTCCTTTAAATAAAAAAAACAATGATTACAATTGTTTTAAAAGTGAAAATGGGTGTTTTTTATTTATTGTATTTATTTCAAATTAATTCACATGTTCTCATAATATATTCTGAATGTCATTATATAAAAAAATGCAAAAATTTCAATACCGACTTAGAATTATCACTTCAAAATATGAAACATGAAACACTGGTTGCACTTCAACCTAGTCATTTTTATTGTGAATTCATCTGCCTCCTGCTGAAAATTGGACTCTATGTGAAACATCTTCATTTGGAGAGGTCAATTGTCCCAAGACCATTTCCACCCTAGGGTGTTTAATTGAAGAGTTTGGGTGGGATCAAATGCATCAAGTATTTACCCTAACTTCACTACATAGCTATAATGTGCATATTGGTGTGATGCTAGCAAGTAGGTTTTGGGTTTGGGCTCACCCATGACAATATCTCTCTCACCAATTCCTAGTTGTAAGGTATAATCAAATTGTCACTATAGCCTCAACATAGTTGAATGTTGCATATTCCCTCAAACTAACTAAGTCATATTATATAATCCAAAGTCATGCCATAGCATCATCAAGAGTAATAGGTTGATAACTCTCAAGAGTTCGTGCCAATTTGCAATTTAATGTTGAACCGTCACATCTTTTAGTTGAAGAAGTTTAATTGTTGACCAATGGAATTGGCACATTGCATAAATTGTTTACAATTTTAAGGTCTCCTCATACTTTAGTTTCCTTAGGCAATACACCATTTCACTCCTTATCTATCTTGTCGTCCAATTGCTATATATTCATTTGATTGCAATGACTATGAAAGAAAATGTAAAAGGAGATAGATGCATTTGAGCAAACAAGGGAATAATATATTGGTGTAAAGTATTAAATAGTGAAAACATCTATGAAAATCTAAATGCCTTTTGGAAATATATTTTGAATCTTATTTTCTTTTGTAGAAATAAAAATGTTTTTGACTTGGATATCAATACATTATAGAACCAAAATTTTCATGATTATTTAAAATTTAGATTAGAATTGCAATTAAATTCTTCACTATAAGACTTTAATTTTAAATACAATCTTCCAAGGTGAACTAGAAATTCAAATAAAATCTAAATGATGTTAGTTCATATAGTCCGAGAATCTTTATATATTGTTTTCAACATTTTCTTATAAAATGTGGTTAATTGTTGCAAAATTTTCTACTATTGAGCTTCAATATATTTTCAATTGCTTAAATTTTGTGGTACCCACACCCCATCATTTGCTAGATAATCTTTCCAAAACACAAGGAAGATGTGGTCATAAACAAGCCAATTGCATGGTGGAAAAAATTGCAACATGTAAATTGCAATTTAAAAGTACAATGTGACAAAAACATGAATCATGAAACTTTTAGCTAACTCCCAACACTTTGTTGTTTTTGGAAAGGTTGAAATTCAATGAGAAAATAACTAAAATTTAGAAACAATGAGAGTCAAAATTATCTCATCTCACTTCTTTAATAAAGCCCATGGCTCTCTCATCCTTTTTTCCTTGGATAAGTGGTAGCACTCCCAATAGAAATTCTCACAGATTTTATTATTTTAATTATGGTTAATTAAATCACCTAAACCCTTTAAAACATTGATTAGAAATATGACAACTTTACAAATGCAATGGTTCCTTTGAAAAAAAAAAGAAAAAAAAGACTTTTTATCCCCTATCTAAGAACATTGGTAATTTATTTTACAATGCTACCATAATAAAAACTATATAAGTAGCTCGCTTTGATAATTTATTTATTTTTCATTTTGTTCCATTTGTCTCGAACTTATTTCCAGTTCATATTCATAACATTTTGTTCCACTTGTGTCGAACTTATTTCCAATTCATATTCATAGCATTTTGTTTCACTTGTTTTGAACTTATTTCCAATTCATATTCATAACATTTTGTTCCACTTGTGTCAAACTTATTTCCAATTCATATTCATAGCATTTTGTTTCACTTGTCTTGAACTTATTTCCAATTCATATTCATAGCATTTTGTTTCACTTGTTTTGAACTTATTTCCAATTCATATTCATAGCAATGAAACTTGCATGATGTGCACATTATCTGCGAATGCTTTCCAATTACTCTCCTTATATGACTTTGAGTTGTATTTCCAATACTCATTTTCCACAAAGTTTAACAAAATTAAAATAAACATCTCTCCGAGCTCAATGCTAAGAATGCTTTTCAATTACTCTCCTTAAATGGATTTTAATTATATTCTCAACATTGGTTTTCCACAAGGTTTAATAAAAACCAAACCAAAAAAAAAAGAAAAAGAAAGCATTTGTCCACAATCTTTCAACAATTAGGGTTTTGCTTCTTTGCAAAACCCTAATTCTAAAACCCTTGTCTCCTCAAAAATTTGATGATGGTTGGCTCCCCATCTCCATCCCAAAGATATCCCAAAAAACTTTCCATGCAGGTTGACGTCATTAACCATCCTCACAAAAGAAGAGTTGTCCGATTGCAGGTCGGCAATGAAGTGCAAGTGCATTGCACTCCGGAGTGTTCATGACGTGCAAATGGACTGTTGGATTGGAGTGATGCATGGCGGAGTTGCACTCTGTTCTTTGGGTTCTTTTTGCCCTTTGTGTTTTTGTTCATGGTGTCTTGTGTTCTTGTTGAAGTTCTCACAATCGTTAAATGTTTTTTTTTTGCATAAGGTAAAGAATTCTGCTCGTTTTTGCGTGAGCTATTCACTAAGGTGATGGAGGGGTGAAGGCGGAGCTGCTATGAGGAACGACTCTTCATGATCGCCATGCTGACAGGCTAACAATAGGCGTATTAGCGCTATTCCGTTGGTCCCTTATGTTAGGCACCTAGAAACGGCCCAAAGCTTGGTATCTCTGCATTCTAGGGTCATGTGGAATCTACTATAGGAACATTAGCACTTGTGATTCACTTAGAAACGGACCAAAGTTTGGTATCTCCACATTCTAGGGTTATGTGGAATCCACCATAGAAACATGAGCACTTGTGAATCACCTAGAAACAGGTCAAAGTTTGGTATTTCTGCATTCTAGGATCATGTGGAATCCACTATAGAAACATGAGCACTTGTGAATCACCTAGAAACAGGTCAAAGTTTGGTATCTCTGCATTCTAGGGTCATGTGGAATCCACTATAGAAACATGAGCACTTGTGATTCACCGAAAAACGGCCCAAAGTTTGGTATCTCTACATTCTAGGGTCATGTGTAATCCACTATAGAAATATGAGCACTTGTGAATCACCTAGAAACGGCCCAAAGTTTGGTATCCCTACAGTCTAGGGTCATGTGGAATACACTGTAGAATCACGGAGGGACATGTGGAATTCACTGTAGAAACATGAGCACTTGTTATACACTGAGAAACTGGTCACACTTTGGTATCCCTACATTCCAAGGTCATGTGGATTCCACTAAAGAAATATTTCCCACACAACTCAAGGATCCACTTGGGCTTCACCATGCTAACAACCACCATGTGTTTCCAATTTAGTATGTTGATATTTATCGTCCTTATGGATGCCATGTAAAGGGCAGAGTAGAGCCATCATGCAACGAGCCATTATGATGCCTGGAAGCAGCAGGCTGCAGCACAGGGAGCATACCACACAGGTCACAAAAGATGGTTATGCTCTTCAGCTTGAGGGAGGCCTTACAATCCACGAGACAGGTTTTGGAGTTGGGTTCGAATTTGCGTCAGCATTTTTTCCTGGTGCACTTGTATGTATTTGCTCTTGCATTGAGAGATGATCCCCAGAAAGACTTTGATTCTGAGTTCACTGTCATGAATGCTAGGGTTTTTTTAGGGTTTCAAGATGCATCATGGCTTTTGGAACCAAATTCAACAATCTCAACATTTGTAATTTTGAGTTTGTAATGCCGAGGAGCACTTGTGATAATTGTGGGTTCTGAGAGTGGAGTAATTGGAAAGAATTTGTGGAAATTGTTCCTGAGACAGCAGACAACAATTGAGGTTTAGGTTTCTGCCAGTAGCTGGATCATCATCAAGTGTTAGTGAGTTTTCATAAAATTTTCAGCATTTTCAATTCAAGCAACAATATGTAAGGTTCAGCAATTCAGAGTCCTGCATCTTTTTGACATTGATCTCCAGCGATTTACTAACTTTTTATTGTATTCTGCCTCTCAATGCTTGTGCAGGGGGCACTCTAAACATGAAATGGAATGAAGCTTGATTGTCATCACATACTTGTTGTGACTTGAATGGGATTCTATTGACATTTTTTTTATCTCTTGAGTTTCTGTCTCTTGAGTGCTTAACTGACATCACGACTGAAAGTCTTCCTATAATTGCTTCCAGAAATGTAACAGAAACTCAGGATGAGAATTTTTGTATAATTGATGAAAAATTTGCATGTCGTCATTGATGTGAAGCAGATTTTGAACTCCACATCTTGTTCAACAATGTGCATGACCATGTGCCCGATTATAGCCACATGCATGGTACAACATTGTGGATACTTACCGTTTGTGTGTAATCATGCGTATCATTGTGATACACAAGCACAAAAATGGTATTGATATTTCCCTTGCTTTTTACATGGCAGGTTGACAATGTGTTACAAGATTGGAGTTAGTTGGCCAGGGCTGGATGGTGGCAGCAGCAAGCATTCAATCAAAACACACCTGGAAGATTCAAGTGAAGGAATTCTTTTTTTTGGTTGATGACATTAACCAAATGATTGAAAGAAGATAGTTAGTGAGGAGGTGCATAGAGAGTGTGGTAATGGTCAGAGGTCTCATTGAACTTCCTTTACACAAATCTCAGCTGCCAAAGATGTGAAAAATCTCTTCATGGGTGACATGCACAACATCGAAGTGTGACAAACTGCTTGGCCAAAGTACCCACATCAACCAGTCTAGAGTGAGCAAGATTTTCCAAATGGGTTTCTTTGCAGCTCTGTTTTTCCTTTTCTTCCAGTATAATTCCTTGTAAAAGAGTGTTGATATGTTAGAGTTATCCGTAAAGTCCAATGATTAGGGGGTGAGATTGACCAGTTTTGACATAATAGGTTTATCAAAAGCATAATGAAGAATTAAAATTTTACAAAGCAAAATAACTGGGATGCAAACTAGTTGTTCCACCAATTTTGGTGGTAAACTGAGTTTCATTCTGTCCTTCCTTTTTCCTGAGCGCCTCCACTGCTGCTACATATATTTTTGGTGCTCCGACCTGCACAACTATTATAATTACTCTTGAACCTTGTTTCAGCATTTCACACTGAGATTTAATAAAATTTCCTTACTTTGCAGATATCTCTGAAAGAGGGGATATGGGGTGACAGCATGCCCAAAGAGAGGGTGACTTTACAGATAACTCTATTGTCACAAAACCTTATGATGAAGTGAGCTCTGCCAACTGAATTTGTCTTTTGTTTTGTGTTAGAAACACGAATTAATTCCTTGTTGTGTTCAGAATTATTAACACAAAATAAAGAGGGTTGGCACTCAGTTACCAGGATTGGGTGGGTATTTGTTTTTTGTTTTTAATGACCACCAGATCAGGTTTTTTTTTTTTTTTGAATTCAGAAATCAGGGAACCATTTGGGGATTTGGGGAAACCCAAAATCGAATAATCACTGGATCTGGTTATTTCAAAACCCCTCAAAGAACTGGTTTCCGGGCAATTATTTGACTTTTTCAAAATTTTGAGAACTGTGGTTAAATGTCTGAACTGGGTATTTTGTTTTTCTGAGAATTGTGATTATGGACCTTAAGAGCCACCCTGATAGGGGGTGGGGTTTCTAATACCCACCAACATTGTCAGTTACACTCAAGAACCTCAAGAGATCTGAATTCTCCATGTTTTTCATGGAGAGTAGCCTAGTATTCTTAGTCATTCCCAGGAGGTTTCAACCAGTATTGGGTGGTTATCAGAAATGTGAACAGACCCTTGATGGTCAATTTCATTGATGGCAAAGGCGAGCTCCCTTTGCTTGTCTTTGGCTCTCTCATTTGTAGTTGTAATTTCTTCAGCCATCCCAATAAACCTTAAACCCTAAACCCAATAGCATAGTGCCTGTGAGTTGAGACCGGGTCTTAGGTTTATGTTAAACAGTAGCATAGCCAACCCACTGGGATGAAGGCCAGAGTGACCAAGCAACCCACCAGCACACTATGAAGGATGGATGATAAGTGGTCAGGAAACAGTTTTCTGTTGGATTCCAGTTTGCTAACTAACCATGGTGGTTAGCTCAGCTGCCTTTTGTACTACCTACTTACTAAGAACCACAGTGGTGTTAGTAGGTAGTAAAAATTGCTCTTTTTAGCTTTGTATAAGTCACCTACTTATGTAGTAGTGGTAACCTGTTTCCTTGCCTTTCTTCCTATTATAGAGGACCTACTGGCAATAATGTCCATGTTTTCATATCAAGTTGAGGAATCTTGAGTTGGGAATCAAAATAAAGTTCAACAAACTATGAGAATGGTTTGAGGCATTGAGTTTTAGGTGGAGAATTTTAGCTATTTTGGGCCCCCCCAAATAAAGAGAAAAGAATACTTGAAAAAAAAAAAAAATTCCAGTTAAAACATGTTTTTGCAGCAAAAGATTGCCATTTCTGTGAAATCAAGTAGTTGGAAACAAAAACAATAAAGGGTTAAACCACAAGTAAGTTCAAAAACTGCTACTTGAAATTGAATAAGCTCTTGTGAGGCTTCATAAGTAAGTTCAAAAACTGCTACTTGAAATTGAATGAGAACTAGTGAGGCTTTATAAGTCAGTTAAATAATCGCTACTTGAAATTGAATGAGATCTTGTGAGGCTTTATAATTAAGTACACATTTTGGGAGTTAAAGAAATGGGCCAATTAACAAGTCGGAATGAAACCACCAATGGCGTGCATCAAATTGGATGTAAATGTGTATGGTAGTAGGTTCAAAGTTCAAACACCATGTACAACCCATCGGGGTTTCAATGACTTTATTTGGAATTTTGCAAATTTTTGGTGCAATAAAAAACAAGCCAATAGTGAACCGACTGAAAGAGGCAACATTTTGGGTGTTTGGTGGCCCAAATTATGCACAAAAAAAATTGTCAACTTCTTGTTCGTGCATTGCAATGGAAGAAGTCTACTCTCTAAACAAGGAAGATGATACTTAATACCTCATTTGTCAATCTTCTTGACTCTTTTCCATTGCTTGTGCCAAGTTTGCAACCAAGTTTCATCACGTTGGCACCAATTTGGAAACAACCAACCGAGGAGGAGCACGAATAGGTATTATTAACTTTGGGTGGGTGAGTGGGTGGGTGGGTGGGTGCGTGGGGTCTACTTACAACAATGATATTTGGCAAAGTGCAAGCCTCGGTCTTAAAGAAGACAATGTCAACGAAACCACCAAATTGACTAAGGGTTGGTGAAAGAAGAATTTGCACTTTATTAAGTAGTGTTTGACATGAAAGTCATGTCAAACACATTATGTTATTATGTTATTGTTCCACCAACAAAGCAAAGAGATGGGTCATCACACTCTTTTTGACTTTGAAAACAAAGACCAAAATGGGCAAATGAAAGGAAGATGCAGCTGGGATTTAAGTAATTTTTGTCACTAACATGTTGCACGGTTACCCTTATTAGATGGCTAAGTTATTACATTTGTGCATGATGGAATAATAATAATGGCACTATTGGCAAATCATGTTATTTATGGATTATTTTATATATGTTGCACAAATTTTATCTATGAAAACTAGCTCCATGGATTCTTTTGTGTGTTGCATCCCTACCAAGCACATAAAAAAAAACAACGGGCATGGGCATGGATTCCTATTCCTAGCTGCATTCCTCACAATAAAACATATTTGAAGTACTAAAAAGCACAGGAATCAAGATAATGAAATTGATAAATGAAGACTTTGAGGCCACAAAATTAGGGTTGGTAAAAAAATTTAGATTTAATTGTACGATTGTGAACATGTTGCAATTTAGGGTTTTACATTTTGGAAGAGGCTGAAGAACAGGGCTGATGGTGTGGTGGACTGTTAACAACACATTCCAGTTGTTTATTGTAATCCATTTGTTTGATGTTTTGCAATCGAACCCAACGATGATGTCACATGTGCATGCCATTATGCCAATCTAGAAGGCAATGTTCATGTCTAAAAGTTGAAGCTAAGGAGAATTAGGGCATAATGTGGGCCATTCCTCTCATGAAAAATCCTTTTTATAGGTTAAAATCATATTTTCCTGTCAAAATTTGCCGAATAAATGAAAAGACGTGACATTCAACAACCATTTTCAAATTTGGGTTTAGGGGTTTTGTTCCCAATGTGTTCACTTAATTTTATGTCATATGTTTGGTGATTTTGATGAATACCACCCAACACTAGCCTGAATTGTTCTTGAGTATACGGTATGTGATGAAATTTATTTTTTTCCCCTCGACTCCCAATTTAGGAAATAGAAAGTGTGTTTTGTTATCAATGTATTGTGATGAAATATATATTTAAAATGACATAAAAAATATGGATCATTTTTCATCCAGTATACATTCAAACAAACAGCTATGTCCCTCTTTCCATCCACAAACTTCCTATTTGACTAGACCCTTAGTCAAAATTGCCTATGGACAAATGTCCCAATAGAAGGCGACATTATCTTATAAGGCAATGAAAAGGTCCAAAAGAAAAGGATGTTAATCAAGTTAATTAGGTCCCATTAATTAATCAAATTGAAAAAAATATGACTTGAACTTAAACCCTTAAATGCACAAATGTTTAAGAATAAGAAAACACCTAATAGATATCAATTAGGTAGTCACGGTTATCAGGGTAAAACCAGACACTGAAATATTCCCCCATCTTATGGTCTGGACCCGAGTGGGGCAGGTATTAGAAATTGCATCCAACCTTTGTTGGGCATCAAAGTTGATAACCGTGATTATCAACTACCCAATTTTAATATATAATTGTGATTATCATCAAATCAAATACCCAATTATTGTATATTATATATATATATATATATATATATATATATATATAATATATCCATGGTTTTCAATTTTCTTTTTTTAAAATCAAATACCCGCCTCACACTGGGTTGGACCAATGTTGCGAGGTTCTTAGGTTCATAAAAGAATCACTGGTTTTGGTTCCTAGAATTTTCATAAAAACGAATAAGTATCAATTTTGATTTTTTAATTTATTTATAGAAAATCAAACTTGTTGGTTGTGAGTCCGGGTCAAATATTTTTATCATCACTTCTTGGTTCTAACTATTAAAAAAACCCAAATTCCAATGTGAACTCCTGTTGTTTGGAGTGAAGGATCTAGCTCCTCCATCCATAGCCATGGATGGTTGAGGTGGTGCTAGGAATTTAGGATGCAACAACAGTTGCAACAACCTATTGATGGTTAGGAAAGATTTGGCAAATGGACACAATTTTTTCAAAAAATTCCTTGGCTTGCAGTTTATAACCCTTTAAAAAAAATCCTTTTGGCAAAAATTCACACTAAAAAAAACATATTGGTTCAACTTCAAACTCCAAAAAATCCATTGTAACCCCATCAACCACTATGTTCCCCATAGGTAGAATCAACATTTTAACGGTTTAACTTACCTTCCTTGGATGCACATTTTGATTGCAAACCACTTCTTACGCTGGTTCTTCATTCCCCACCCTCCCACGAGCCATCAATTTGGGTTTTAAGAACTGAAATTGAAATCGGCCATGGAACCAAAAACCAAGCAACATTGGTTTGGATTTGGGAGGATTAAGGTGAACTATCACATGGGATGATACCATGATAAAAATTGGTGTCGGTTTGGCCTTGACTTTTGAACATACTAGTATGTCTTGGTATTGGAGTTTTCCTTTTTTCAATATCAGGTTGATATTAGTATTAAGTACCTTTTTGAAAATTCATATACATATGGTCCTAATATTGGGCCCAACATTTATTTTTGACTTGTAAGAACTAGGTGTATACGTGGTATGTACATTGGTATAAAATTGATGCAAGTTTAATATTATTTTAGGTCTCTATCAACTTGGCATATTTATAAGGCTGGTATTACTTCAACTTAAACCAAGTTCGTAGGGTCCTTGCTACCAATGTTGATATCAAGAGTAGGTTTATACACTAGACCAACATGGGTTTTTTCGGGTGTTGAGTGGGTACCCAATTTGGAAGTTAGAATCTTCAGTTATGCTTTTGGTTAGTATAACCCAAATCAAAGCTAAGCCAACTAGAGGTTAATTGGAGGTTAGTTGCCAGTTTTGTTCAAGGTTACCTGGAACTGGCTTTGATTCTTACAATTGGAGACTAGAATTGTTTTTGAAGAACTAAACCCAAACTACATTCCAAGTTTTATAAATAAAAAAATTGGAACCAAAATTGAAGTCACTATATTAATCTTTAAACATTGGAGCCAAAGGTTTTTCATAAAAGTCAAAAATCACCCAACATTGATCAAAATCCCAAAGCTTCTTCAATTGTAATTAAACACTATAAATATAACATCCTTAGACTAAATCAAGGTCTCTAATTCCACATGTAACATTTCTAGGGTTTAAAACCTTAAACCCTAAAACCCCCTAAAAAGCCCTATTCTCTAAAAGGCCTCAATGAAGAACTTGAAGATACTGTTATAGCTCTGCATTCACCCTAGCCTCATCTATAGACACAAAAGTCCAATTTAAACGATTTTGAACTTCACATGGAGAGTCTATGAGAAGCCCCTCACTTTTGTAACACATTCAACATTTGTTTGTAGCCTTAAGCAAAACATTGGTTCATGGTTGGACTTTCAATATGCACTTTTACCTTTTCTTTTCTTTTCTTTCCAATTGGAAACCAAAGGTGTAAACCAAAGAGAGGTGGTGAAGATTTTAGGGCAACTCATTCCATTTTGAGTAATTTAGGTGGCCTGATATATTTCATTATCATCTTTTGGTATTGTACACTAGTACAAATCCATGATTTTGAAGCTAGGTTTTTTTTATTGAATCTAGTCAAGTTTTTATTCATAAGAAATAGTGGACAATTTTGGCTATAGTAAAATGAACCAATCATTTATGCCATAAATTTGACTCAGTTTGAATGATTAAAATGATTTAAACATGTCTTATTTGATTTCACTAAAAAAATGAAATTGATTTAACATTCCACATGGAAAAATAAGTTTTAAAAAAAAAAAATTTGAAGAATTGTAACGAGCATGATTTGTTGGATTATCATAGTTTCACCAAATTTAATCTTAGACTAGATTGCCCAAAAAAAAGTTTTTTTCAGCTGAACTACCAATGATCTTTAAACTATCATTTAATCTTCCATGCAATTTTCTTAATATGCCCTTTTTCAATATTTAAACATATGATACAAGAGAGAATTCAACCTTCCGCATTTTTGGTCATGCACCAAAGCCTTCAACAGCCAACCAAAACATCATGCAATAAAAAATATTGACATCCAAATACATATAAACATTAGATCCATTTTAAATATGTATTTCAAAAATTCAAATGTAATGTCTTTAATGATGGGTAATTTTCAAATTCTGAATTTTGTAATTATATTTATTTCAAAAATTTCAATTTAGTTTTTTTTATCAATATCGATAATCTTATGAATTTTAATGAAATTAATTCCACATACGAAATACATAAATATGAATTAATGTAATCAAATGTTAATAGGGTTTAGGGTTGAAGTTCACAAAAAATATCTTTAATGTCATCATCATCATACTATTATTATTCTATATGTAAGCTCTAAATTTTCATTTGTTACTAAATTTCAAATGAAAATTTTTATTCAAAATTCAATATCTTTCACCTAAGGTCAAAATTTTACAAAACCATGTCCATTAAATCCTAATCATTAAGGGTTTTCCAACAACATTGAGAGTATGCCCCCACTTGTTTAGTCGAAGTCTAGAATCCGATTTTCATTTTCACTAAAAATTGAGATTTCATTTGTTAGTGAATTTCTAGTGACAAAATTCAATATCACTTGCATCTTAGGTTCAAACATTATAGAACCACATCCATTAGACCCCCTACTCATTGAAAGATTTCCCAAAACACTAAGAATTTAACCCAATTGTTTTAGCTTAAGTTTGAAATTAGAAATTCCTTTTCACAAAAATTTGATTTTTTGTTTGTTACTAATTTCAAGATATAAAAATTACTCAAAATTCAATATCTCTTACACCTTATGTCCAAAAATTATTAAACCACCACCATTAAATTACAATCACTTCAAGCTTTCCAACAACACAAATAAACTCAAATTACTTTAGCTTAAGTCTAATTTTCAATTTTCATTTTCATCAAAAATTGAATTTTCAGTTGTTACTTATTTTCTAGAAACAAAAATTATTACTCAAGATTTAGTATCTCCTATTGATCATTGAAGGCTTTCCAACAATATCAAGAGCACGCCCCAATTGTCTCCAAATTTAATCTTTTCATTTCATTGAATTTTCAATGATAAAATTAATATCAATAATGTTTGCACCATAGGTCTAAAAACTCAATGCACCCCTATTCATTAGGAATCCAATGGTACCAAGAGTGCAATAAGAGGTTTTGTGGTTTGGGAGATTTCAACAGCACAAAGAAATAAAATAAAAAAATAACCTTAATTAATAGTAGGATTATTTTTTTAAATAATTAAGAACATGAAAACTAAGTATATTATATTGTCATATGTTTTAGTTATTAAATTTTTTATAAATTAGCTATATAATATTTTAATATTTCAATGCTAGTACATTATCAAAAGTAGCCTATAATCCCAAGGTGTTAGATTTGGATCACTAATTTTAGTCACATTAGTCATAGTAGTTGAAGTGAACAATTCCATTTGGGTGTCACATTTGCCATGTGTATAATATAATGTGTGATTTGACTAAATATCTAGTTGATTTTAATCATAATGGACATGTACCTAATTTTGATGTTATTCAAACTAGACATAGTTAATCATTTCAAACTCGTAATGTTAACTTTATAATCAACTTAATCATGATTTGATGAACATAAAATTCATGTTTTGTAATAGTGGGTGGTGACCTACTAATACCATACTTGCAATTGATGTTCGATTGAATGTTAAATAACTATCTAATGGAGTTGAGTTGGAAAATCAAAAGTTTTCATTTCACCATTATTAGATTTTTTTATTTTTCAAATTGTTGACACAAATGGACAAATCCATTGCAAGAAAATTCAAAAAACAACTAACTTGGGGGGACTCCCAACCTTGAGGAAGCAAATTCAAACAACTACCATTGCATATTACCAATGGTGGGTGGTTGGTAAACTTTTTGGCCATCTCTAGCACAAATAGCTTGATGGGGCACGAAGTTTTTTCAAACAACTTAAAGAGCCTGCCTTCTTCACCCTAGGGTGCTTTTTAATTAGCGTCACTCAATGTTGCCATTTTAATGTTCCATAATATATCCCACATAATTTTATTTACCCTAGCATTTTGCCACTTGACCCCATGAAGATTAATTCAATTCTTTTAAATCCATGTTAACCAAAGAGCTATACCTTACAACATGGACCACATTGTAGTAAATTTCTTTAAGCTATTGGGCAATTTCTTATTGAATAGGCACTACTCCAAACTAAGAGCCTTAAATGGGTTGCTTATTATTGTTAGCTTTTTAAAATTATGCAAAAACTTGATAGCAAATTTGCATGTTTTCATAGTTCTTGGTCATTGCCAAAACTTGTGCAAAGTAATTTTAGAACTACAAGTTCACATGAAGGACACTTTAGCGAAATGTTTCAATTCTCGAAGTATTGACCACTAACCTATGAATAGTGATCGAATGGAACCCACATCTTTTTTGTTTTAGTGCTTTAACCAAACATCCTTCCATTTCATTTGGAAATCTTGTGGGATACTTTGTTCCCACAATTTTGTTATGTTTCATGTGGCCACTATCCTTGGTGCGAGTAGTTTTTTTCCTTGCTTTGCACTATTGCCTAACAATTTTTTTGGTCCATTCTAATTCAAAGTCCTAGATCAAATCCTAGTTCTTCAAGAGACTTGTAAAAAACTTGAAGATAACACTTCTTAGTCCTTGTTTAGTATAAACTTTCACTTTCATGAATGTGCTAGAAAATTTTGTTTGTGCCCTAGAAAGTTAGAGAAGTCTAGCTTGAGACCCAATATCATGGACTTGAACATTTTTAGGGATTATCAATGTCCTACTTAAGACCTCCCGTAGTGTAAGCCAAAAATCTACAATCATGCAAATTACCATTGATGGATCTTTCTCCAATATAGTGTAAATGCTAAACCATTCATCCATGTTTACTTCTATTGATGACAACATCAAATTTTCCACCCTTATTCAATTCTATGTGTTACCAATTAAATTTGTCCCATTTTTCTTCCCATGGGTAAAATCTCCTACCATATGAATCCCACATGTCTTCTATGCAACAAAGCGTCACTTTGTGTGATTCTTATGCCCATTGGATTGAATGTTTGAACTCACCTCCTTTGAATTTAAAACCCCACCATAATCCAATTTTTTTATTGGACTTAACCAATTGGGGAGGGTTAAATTACAAGTTACTCACCATTCACTTTCAAGCCCTCATGATTTGTACCCAAAATTTGAACCTAGGGGAAGACACTTGTCCTTTGCCCATTGCCTAGTTCAAGTTTGGGGTCCATCTTTTGTGTTGAAAAGCCATGCAATTGTCCAATCTAAATCAAAACTTTGTTTTGATGTTTGATTCACTTGGCTTTAGGGCTTTCAACACCCATTTGCACAACAAAGTTGAAAGGGCATTGTTTGGGTAAATTAGCCTTAAACCTTCTATATTTTTGTTTTGTTAACAAGATTTTTCTATGCACATGTATTTAAACCGATAGTTGATGAACTGGTACTAATAGTATAATTGGTAATAACTTAATTGGTGACACAAGTTGAATCGATGACACATGCGGTAGTTGGCAGAACATGTAGTAGATTTTGAAAATTTTGATTATTTATAACAATTTTATTGGCTAGATTCTATTAATTGATTAGAACAAAAAAATTTATTAGCAATTATGATTTTTTCTTATAGTTTTACTAGCTAGTTTATATTAATTGATTAAAGCAAAAAAAATTATCAACTAGTTACTATTTAGGTGATTTGTATGAAGCATTTCAAAGTTCAAACCTAGAGTACAAAGGAGGGATGGTAGAATATGAAAAACATCATATCTCTATTTTACATACTTATTTTCTAAATCTCTAATGTACAAACTTTGACTTTTTGATACAATTTTTGTATTTTCACTGCAAGTTGGAGTACTTGTTAACATTGAATAATTTGTACCTGTTCAAAATTTAGGAAAGTCCTAAATTTGCATCGTTTTTCATACAAACTTTGAGATCAATTTGTTTTTTTTTTCACTTTGAGAAATGAAGTGTTTCTTCTTGGCCAATTTTGGTTTCTTGAATTGTAACAAAACAAGTTGTGTAGGATTGTACATAGATTTTTAGATTTTAGATGTATTTTTTTAGAATTTGTAATTAAAGAAGTTGAGAAGTAGGAAATTAATGGGCATAGAGAAAAATCCCACTAATATGCTTACACAACAATCAAACCAATTAACCCTTGCCCTTGCATGGTGTTCACTTGCAACCCATTGGAAATTTCACAATAAGGACTTGCATTTCACTAGTTTGTTTTAGAACCCACCCTATCCCCACACTTATAAATAACCATAAAATAGATGCCAACATTGTGGTGACCACCATAGCTATCTTGACCAATTAGAGATGGAAAGTGCTTTCATACTTGAATTTTTTCCAAATTTTCTATATAAAAATTCATCCACATTTTTTACTTCCATGTTGAGCCCAAATGGGACTCTAACAAGTTTAGAGGGGTAGATGCATAATACGGTGTAAACAATTTTAAGGAAAATTGAGACTACATATAATATAAAAGTAGTAAACAAAAGATTCACTAACTTTGAAATATTCTAAAGATCACAAGAAGTTAATTTGAGCTTCAAATCTAAAATAAGTTATAAAACCCATCAATATGGAATTGGTTAATAGTTGTATCATTGTGAAAAAATACACCAATCATTTTATAAACATTGATTTAGAACCCTTATTTGACAACACATTACTTTTTTTTTTAAAATTTGAAAATCCATTTTTAAAATGTACAATAATAAAAACAACACTTAGCCCAACTACATCGGCAATGGAAGAACATTTTGCAACTTTAAAAAATCACAATCATCATAAGTATTATAACACAATGTACTAACAAATGTTTTAAAAACATTTGATATGAATTTCACAATTTCAAAAGAAATTGAGAATTTTGGTGAAGAAGATTCTTCTTCATGGTTGTCTTTTTACATGTGCAAAATTTTATAGCTACCATTAAATCTAATGCTTTGTAGTCCTTTTTTATAATTGCAAATTGTTATAGGGCTATTGTAAAGTTAAAATTTACTCCACTAAAATTAATAATTAATTTGTTCATATTTGCTCCAATTTCATGATACAATGATATATTGGGATGTAAATTGCCATTAATTTAAAAAATTAGTTACAAAATGTTTTTCAAACATCTACCATGATATATCAAAGTTCCACATGTATTGAAAACAATCAAATTGTGGTAGTTCTTTGTCTACATCATGGCATTCATTCACCTAAAGATGTTTCCTTATTTGACCCATTTCTAGCTAAACCATTAGTCCACCTTGGTGTTTACCTCAAATTTATCTTGGTACTTCAAAAAGCCATGGATTTTTCCTAGTTAAATCTTCAATCCGATCCACTAATTTAGGAAAAATCTCTCCAATAGGTTTACTACATCAAATGTAAGTTCCCTTATTTTAATTTATCTATTGATTGAAATGGTACTATCATCCACATATTGGGAAATGGTTTGATCTTTTGAGCCTCCAAGGAGTGAAATTCCCTTCATAAATTCTCCTTTCTACTTTTTTCACCATAAAATTAAGCACCTCACCTACTAGGAGAGAGGTAAATGACTAATGTATCCTTGTTGACTTTTCTTTGAACATCCAATGGTTTCTTGATGCCCCCGTTTAGGCAAACAACTACTTTAGCTCCTTTGAATAGCAACTTCATCATATCTAGGAAGCCACTTGCCACCCCCATTTGTTCCAAAGTCATAAACATAAACTCCCAACTCATTTTGTCGTCTGTTTTTACAAAATCAATGACTAGTAAAATGCTTGGCCCATTTGATGGTTTCTTGCAACACAAGTACATTGTCAAGAATGTATGTCATTGGAAGGAAGGTTATTTGATTAGCTTCCACAATCTCCATAAGGATTGGTTGTAGCCTTGGCAAAAATCTTATATGCCACATTTGAAAAGTTTGCTATAGAATTTACAACATACTTCTTCTAGGCTCTTTTTCGTTCAAGTAGTCATGCCCTTTTCATCCTTGAACACCAATGTTGATGTTTTGTAAGGTTTCATTTTGATTGTCGAAAAAAATTCCTTAGAAATAAAGTTATCACTTTGCTTCAATTTTTTCCTTGATTGAATTTTTTGCATAGTTGTTTTTGTTTCTTCTAGTTATTGAACTTGATTCCTCAAGTATCCCATTTTCTACTATAACTCCTTTTAGAGTGCTTCTTGAAACTCACATTGGGCCTCGCCTAATATGTGTCCTAGCTCGTTCCTCCTTATAGAAATATGAAACTTTGTGCTTACAAAACCTTTTAAAAACTTGATGATATTGCTCATCCTTGTGGAGAAAACAAGTCCCTCATGATGGACTCGTCAGATTTTTGAATTTGTTCCTTAGCCTTCTTGAAATGTGTTGTATTCATTTTCCAACAAGATTTTACTAAGGCTTCCATTAGCTTTAACATGTAGGAAATTGGGTGATGGTTTGACTCGATTCCATAAATTCCTATTGAGTAAAAAGAAGGCATGTTTTCATATTGTGTATTAACCTTTTGGATATGTACATTCTATGAAATCTAAGCATAATTCATTCATTTCCACTTTGGTGATTGTTCTAAGAATATTTAAGGCTTCTTTTAAACCTCAAGGGTTTCACAACGTCCAAAGCTTGCTTTAAAACTTCCCATGATAACCCTTCCTTTTTGAAATGAACTTCCCATAACTAGATAACTTATTTGATTGCCTTGTTATTTGTCCTTTGTGCACTTCCCAAATCCCCAAAGGTCGAAAAAGATTGAAAGGCTTGAGTTGATTATGTTCTTGATGGGGCAAAAAACTTGCTAACTCTTATTACCATCTTCATGGTTATGATCACGTTCTTTTTTGGCACTACTATTCCATATGGAAGAATTTGGGCTTTTGACTCACACCCTTAAATATGTTGTTTCAAGGCCGTCTTCCTTCCATTAAAGTATTTTCGTTGGACCCCTAACATGCTTGTTTTGTAAGAGACATTGAGCCTAGCTCCATTATTATTCTCTAGTTGCATTAAAGATAGTGGGGTCAATTGCATTTTTGTTCTTGTGTTTGATTATCCCTCTATAGACCCCGAACTCTTACAAAATTGCTTTAGTGATATTTGAACTTGCCTATGAGTTTCTTTGGGCCTTGACTTTCAATGAAAGCTTGTTCTATTCCTCAACATCAAATTTTGCATCAAAACAATATGCCTTATTTGCAATTGCGCACAAGTTTTCTCTACCTTCGTGGTTGATGCATTAAGCTTGGTTTATTAAGTAAAGGAAAACTCTTCTTTTTATGTTTCACTCCCAATTGCCAAGACTCTCTAAAACCCGTCATTGCTCCTACCCAATGTCAAATTTTAATGAATAGACAAACCATTATTGATGGATATTCAAAGAATTGAAATCTTGCATTTACCAAGTACATTGAGCAATCTACTCCATTGGGTTATCACAATATTTCTCTTAAGAAATATTCCTTGGGTAACCAAACAATTTCTATTCTTTTCCACATCTCGAATGTAGCCAACTTGACCTTCAAGGTTTAAGGACCTTGAACTTGTATGCCAACTTTTTTTCCCTTTCGAAACCATTTTACAAGGTGGGTGACATATTAATATATAATGTTGTTACCACTCATATGCCCAATTGTTTGCTTTCAAACCATCTTAATTCAAGTTTTGATTTAGGCTTGGTTAGTTAGGTATTTCTTTTGTAGTTTTAAAGAAACAAGGAGAGACACTACTCTTCATCATTTTTGGATCAACACACAAGGTGGTCAAAAATACCTTAGATCATGTCAACTATCTTATGTTTCACCTACTTGATATATAGCTATGGCCTTACCTAAGGGTGACACTTGGGACACATCAGATCACACATCAACTCCAAAGTTGATCACCATAATTAACGGTTTTTGGAAAGGAAGTTTTGCAGTAGTTTGTCCGGACCGAAGCAGGTGAATCCCAGTCCTGAATTCTAGTTACAGGAAGGATCCAGTAGTCTTTACAGGGAAAGCTTCAGTCTCATGTCAGAACACATCAAATTCCTGCCCAAAAAACACAGTTTTTGGCTTTCATGTTTCTAAGGTTCAATAAATTTTCATTCCCAGAAAACATAAAGCCTTTCAGGAAATACTTAGCTCCTGTTTGATTGATGGATGGATCCTTGCAAGGTGAAACCCACATCCAACATAAATGGTAGAAACCCTTGTAAACTTCATTAAACAAAGCACCCAGCAAAGGGGGAAAGGAAGAGACAAAGAGAGGGTTTACATGTTGATGGGTTACCAACTTCCTTGGTAACTCAATTGTGGTCCATCCATCTCCATCTATAACTGAGTCATAACCATGGGCTTGTGATGGATGGTGCATTGGTGGGAGTTGGTTCACATAAGCCTTGAAGATGGGCTTGAAGATGTGGGTCCTCCAGCATGCAACATAATTGCATGACACCATTATTATTCTAGTAATTGTTGTTTTGTTCTTGTCAGCAGATTGTTTCTTCTTTTTTTTGAATGTGTTATACTACTTGTCATGTTTGGTGCTGTGGTTTTGGGGGGTGGAAGTCAGTTGTGGAATGCTATCTCAGATCCAAGTTGTTACACCAGGGGACCTTACAAAAAGCTTTGCAGAAATTTTTAAAAATATAGCAATTATTGAAGGTTGCCAACTAGTGTTGTACTGGTATATATATAGAGTGCAACTTGGGTATGAGCGGAGGCAACATGCATTTAACTTGTTGCTATTGTTTAGTGTTTGCCCCTTATTCCAATACTAGTCTAGTATGGGACTTGTGACAATACCACAAAAAAATTAATTAATATAATATAATATAATATATATATTATACCTGCCTTTACCAGTACCAATACCCTGCCATTTACCAGGGAAAAAATCAGCCTGGAATCTAATACCAGTACCAGACTTGTGTGAAAGTTTTTTAAAAATACCCAATACTAGTGCCTGCCAGGCATAAAAAATAAATTTAAAAAATCCATTACCCAAGACCAGTATTGTATGTTCAATAGTAGATTCTGGTCCAACACTGGTGCCAATAACTTTACAAGGCTTATATATTAGAGCTCTGTGTTGCTGCCTGTTACTATTTTATTTTTTTCTTTATGTGTTCATATGGTTTTCAATAATTCATCATTATTTATGTCAATGTCAAATTTAATTTAAATTAATATACATTTCATGGCCATGAAAAGACACATGTTAATTTTATTTTTTTTCATATTCATGTTGGTGGATAAGGCAAAAGAGTGAAATAATTATAAAATGGAGATATTTATTAGGAAACGTGAGTGATAGTTATTAAGAAAGTTCATAGGAAAAGGAAGCAATCATTTTTTTCAAAAAATGAAGTACTTAAACTTGAAAATGAGATAGTTATTTTTGAAATTGTCTTTGGAATGGTCCATGGACAATCACACAAAGGATTCCAAAAAAATCTCCCATATACAAGTTCTCATCACTAGAATTTTATGAGTGTTAGTTTTTTTTTTTTTTTTTTTTTATATTTTTTTTTTTTTTT
>Ga0209611_10001838_pt1 | contig 36862 bp, 24 predicted proteins | sample S1TSphgellanicum_3_FD_187693 | JGI IMG/M metagenome (GOLD analysis project Ga0209611, IMG submission 187693) | Host-associated microbial communities from peat moss isolated from Minnesota, USA - S1T2_Fc - Sphagnum magellanicum MG (SPAdes) (version 2) | ecosystem: Host-associated > Plants > Peat...
AAAAAAAAAAAAAAAAAAAATCTGAATTCAAAAAATTGACATGTTTCCTCAATGTAGCTATACCATTCATTATGTTATGTATGATTAATCCTTTCCTAGCTTGAGTTTTTGGATTTAAATTCAATATTGGATTATTGTGACAAATAATACAACACATAATTTGAAAAGTTGTTATGTTTATTTTTTTGTTATCATTAACACAATAAAATGCCCAACATAATGCATTTTTGCTATTTGCTTTCCAAATGATCTTTCAACATGCAACTTGTTTAAATTATCTTTCAATTTTTCTTCATTCATTTCTATATTTTTATTTCTTTTTGTTTAAAAACTTACATTTTTTTGAGGTTTCAGCAAAGGTTCATCTTCCATCCTTACTTCATTCATAAATATATTACATGCATTTTTGTTTTCAGAAAACTATTCCATATTTAATTTGAAATTTAAAATTATTGTGCTAACGAGTAACAAAAAAAAAACAATTATATGATGTATTAAAAACTAGAAACTAACATTTATAATCAAAAACCACAAACTAACATTTATAAACAATTACAAATTACAATCTACCTTTTAAGCATTTACAAACAAAAAGGATACATATATTTTTTTAATTTTTAGAAAAAGTTATGAGGTTTATTATGAAGTTTAAAAAATCTTACAAAAATAAACAACAAAGCAAATGAATTAAGAAATTAGCACATTATCAAAAGAAACAACACAAAATGAGTGAAAAAAAAAATAAAAATTTAAACACTCCCCTTTGGTGTTCGAGAACATTGAACTTCAACTTGCACATGCAAGGAGAGGAGGGGAAGTCCCATACCAACCAAGGAGACAAAAGCAACAACAATGTGAAAATAGTAACAACAATGTGATAATAATGACATCAATAGCTAGGCCAGTAGGTACCTAAAGATCAATGAACAACACAAGGAGTGGCAATGTGAGACGAATGAGGTAGCAGTGTGAAAAGAGCAAAACAACACAAGAAAAGCAAAGGCAGTAGCATGAGAAGAGTGAGATAATAACATAAGAAGAGCAGATGTAGTAGCATGAGAAGAGCAAAGGCAACAATGCCAAAAAAACAATGGGGCGATAATGCAAGAAAAGCACCATAGCAACACAAAAAGAGCAACACACAAACAAGAGAGCAAAATCACAATGCAAAGCTAACAAGAAAACAACACAACCAACAAAAGAAGAGCACTAGAAGACAAACAAAAACATCGTGGTCAAGTAAAATGAAACATGAGCTTCATTTTTATACAATATCCTTAACTTTAAATAACACCTTTGCCTCCACCTCCCTAGGTGGTAGCTATTATTTAGGAACCTTAAACCTTAAATAGACTAAAAATTAGGTGGAGGTTCTTTGAGAGATTATGTCTAGTTCTTTAAAAAAAAACCAAGAATCGGTTTTCATGCTAGTCTTGTTCATGTGAGAATCAGAGGTTGGTTCTCAATCCAATTCTCACATGTAACTACGTTAATTGGTTCTCACTATGAAAATTGGGCTGAAAATTGGGTTGAAAATTGGGTGATGAATCCAAAACCACCCAACATTGGTACATACCAATAGTTTGCTACTCATATTTGTCAAAGGGGGCAATGCGGCAAGTATTACAGTTTATTTATGAGTTTGAGTTGGCAACTTGTTACAACTTGACTTATATATGTAATATTTGGCTTTTAAATCCTATCTATGTAGATAAAGGATATATTATTACTGTAGGAAATACACACAAGTATACGTGAAAAATAAACTTGTGCAAAAGAAAAGACCCTATGTTGCCAATGAAATTGTTTGAATTGGAACTTTTCATCATTTTGAATAGTTGTCTTGAATAAGTTGGCACTTAAATGTTGGAATAAACTTCACAACATTCTATGTATGTGAAAAAAAAACCTTATTGACCAATGAGATTATCAGAATTAGTTACTTAGGTTATGTTTTGAAGGAGGAACCTATAAGTTGATTATTGTACAAATAGATATGGGAATAGGCTTGTTATGATCAAGACCTGGAATTATAGTTGAGTGAACTAAATTGATTTTCATTGAATTTGGCCAATACTTGGGCAAGAAAATGGCTATAGACATTGGATGATTAACAATTGACAAGCCTTAGACTTAGGTGTGTTTTGATTTTTAAATTTTATGTCCATTTGTTTAATGTCACATGTCCAACATTGTTTAATCACATCAAAAGGAGATTGTAATTAAGGGTTTGTTTTTTTTGGTGAATTTTTAACACTTGGCAACAAAACAAATCGAGTGCAACTCATATTAAAGATTTTTGTGAAAAAATGTGCCAAGGTTGCTAGATTTCTAGGAATGAATTGATTGTTATCTCCAAATCAAAGGGTTGACATTTTATATTGATGACATGGTAATGAATTTGAACTCAAGTTATTCATATTTGTCTATGTTATGCACTTTCATATACATTTGAAAATCTAACATTGTACAGTAGTACTTGAAGTGTGATAACTTGATAAGGTTTTAAGTGCAAGGATTTACCCCAAATAAATAACTAAATTTTTGATATTGTGAATTTATTTGCTTAAATAACAATATAGGTGGTTTGCTTTGGTTGCCCACCTTTCCTTGTTAGGGGTATGCTGATTTATCTATGAATCATAACATTGTTGAGTTCATGAAAACATAGGTATTATTTATGTCAACCAATGTTATTGCATTATTGTTGGAAAGGATGTTTCTTGGTCCTAAAGATCTCCTCCCTTGTTGTTGAAACTTGCATATCACACATACACAACCAAACATATAAATATAATTCATTTATGAATAGGTTTGTCCTCAATAATGTTAAACTTACCTAAGTATGGTGATGATAAAATGGCCAACTAGAAATGGTGCAAAAGAAACACCAAAATGGTGAAAGTATTTTTAGCTTTCATTAGTGAAATTCATATTGTGGATCACTTATTGTAACCTTTTTTCACATTTTCAAATATTTTAAACATATCACCAAAAACTGATAACAAATGGGTGACCTTAAATATATTCTTATCTAAGGTAGAAATGCCTATCATTAAACATTTAAGAGATTGAAGCTTTTTAGCACCTTGGGTGTTCTTTGTTTGGTCTTGATATCCAAAACAAAATTGTGCTTCATCTAGTTGTGCACCTCTTGCCATTTGAATTGTTCAATTTGGTAACGAAACAACAAAAATATGATTTTTCTAAATAAAAAACCTTTTTTTATTTTGATACAAATCTTATCAAACATTAAGACTACTGATGAACAAACACATGCACACCTATGGATGAACAATGTGAACTTGACACATGTTAAATTCTTATTTATAACCAAACTAAATGAATGCTAAAAACATTCAACTTCTTGTTCAGAATGGTTCATCATACACTAATGATTATGATCAAAACTTGAAAAAAGGGTTTTCAATTTATGGTCTTAGGAATGCAGTAGTTTGCTAACCCTAAAATATTAAACATGTAACCCTAATTGAGTGAACAGCTAGAGGTGTCATCATTTTATAGGTTTAGGGGTTTGAATGGTCTCCTTTTCTCTTCACTTCCAACCTTTCCAAAGCTCTCTCTTCCAAGCTTTGGAGAGTTGTTCAAAAAGCTCTTCTTGTCCTTCTTTGTGACCTTGCTCTAAAAGCATCTCTCATTGGTGCAAAACAAACAAAGCTAGGTTGTTTTTTAACATGTTTTTCTTTTCTTCTTATGATTTTTTTATTTGTTATAGTTTTTTAATGGCAAGAAGAACAGTAGGAAGATAGTAGCATGCGTGATGCTCGTATGTGCGTGCACAAAGATAACAACTCGCATTATGTTCTTGTGGGCGAGTGGGATATGATTACCCTTCCATCCCACACTTCCCGTGCTTTGCAACCTTTGGATGTCAACTACTTTAGGCCATTCAAGTATGCTTTTAGAAAGGAAAGATATGAGAGCATGTTTAGGAACAATTATAAAAAGCCAGACAAGGTTACATTAGTAGGTTGGGTGGATAAAACATTCAATCAATCGCTATCCAAGCAAAACATCAAAGTAGGGTTCAAAACCACAAGGATATGGCCTTTAAATCCTATGGCAATGGGTAATCGAAGCAAACCTAGCGAATTGTATATAGTAGAATAAAATTTGGACATATCAAATGATGAAGATGGACAATCAAAAGGAGTAGTAGATGGCATCCAATGGGGCGAAGATTAAGCTACAATAGAACTAATCAACATTGTTACAACTTCGCAAAATGAAAATGAATCTACCCAAGATGATTATGCGTAGTCAAGACCATGATACTATGTCCATGAACCTAAATATGAACATGCTATAACAAGAGTACAAATGTCAAATGAAACCAACATGGAAGCTAAAATTGTTTACCTTGATAACCCTACCCAAGAATTACCAATTAAATCCAACCCTGCCCAAGAACTAGAAGCTGAAGGCAACTCTACCCAAGAACTAACAATTAAAACAATTGAAGTCTAGAATGTAATAGCTTGAACTCTGCAAGTGTTCCCTATTGCTAACATGTTGTTACTACCAAACTTGCCTGCAAAGAGAACAAGAGGGACAAAAGCATTAGTAGACTACTTCAAGTCTCATGTTGTTACATCAGAGCAATACTTGGGCATTCTACATCAAAAAGCTATGCAAAAAGAAGTAGCAAACAAAGAAAGGGAAATTAGAAGCCAGGATAAGGAAGCCAGGACCACATAATGAGCAACTATAGTAGCCAATGCAAATATCATGAAGATCCAAAAGTAGGTTGAAAGATGAGAAAAAACAATCTTCAATAGTGCTTGGTCTCTTGCAAATGTGAGGGAAGCGGAAGATAGATTGCACATACAGATTACAACTGATGTGCTAGCCCAAATGCCTTTTTCCAACAATTTGAATTTTGGCAATACAACATAAAAGCAGAGAAAGGCTAGAACAAAAGCAAGAGCTCAAATGTTGAGTAGGAGACGTGTTGCAACACAATGTAACAACTAACTCTTGTAGTGACAATTTTTTAAAGAGGATCACAACAAGTGTTTGGAAGAAAGGATCATAATAGCAAGAGGATCAAGAGGCAATAAACTTTTAGGAAGGACACACACAACGAGTTTTGGGAAGACTAGAAACAAGTGATAAGTTTTTGGGAAGGCTAAAAGCAAGGTATTAACTAGAAAGGAGACATCAGCATTTGGGAAAGTTGGAAGGTTGGAAACAAAACAACATGGAAATAGGGCAACAAGTTTTTGGGAAGGTTGGAAACAAGGCAACAACTGGAAACAAGACAAGAGACAAGACATTAACATTTTGGAAGGTTAGAAGGTTGGAAACAAGGCAACAACTGGAAACAAGACAAGAGACAAGACATTAACATTTTGGAAGGTTAGAAGGTTGGAAACAAGGTTGGAAACAAGGCTACCAAGGTTGGGAACAAGGATAGAAAGGAGGAAGGCAACAACATTAAGCAACAAGTTTTTGGACTAGGAACAAGGCAACAAGTTTTGGGGTTGCCAAGGTTAGGAATAAGGCAACAACATTAGGCAACAAGTCACACACACAACACAAGAAAATTGCATTGTTGTTTCAGATTTTTGGTAGTCCAATTTTTCTAATGGCCAAGTTTTATTGATGTTTTGTCGTAGAAACCAAATTTGATCTTCGACCTTGAAATTTGGTTGGTCTTTACAATGTTCGTTAGCATTTTCTTTATATCGCCTTTGAGTTTTTTCAAGGTTGGATACAAGTTGTGCTCAAATGTTTGTTAGCCACGTGGTTCGATCCTTAGCTGTAAGATTCATGACATTGTTTATACTTTAGATGTCAAACATGGGATGTAAGCCATGATTTGCAAAGAATGGTGTTTGTTGCATTGTAGAATACATCATGTTGTTGTAAAAAAACTCTGCCACAAACAAGAGATCTCACCAATTATCTTGGTGACAATTAATCATACATTGTAGATATTATTCTAAGACTTGATTGATTCACTCCATTTGTCCATTTATCTTTGGATGGAAGGTTGATGGTAACTTCACCTTCACATTTAATAACTCGAAAAGCCGCTTCCAGAACTTGGATGCAAATTGGCGTCCACAATAAAAAACAATGTTTTCAAGAAGTCCATGATAACGAAAAACATGATCAAGGAATAACTTAATTGTTTTTTCACCAATTATTGATTTATTGCAGGGAATAAAATCAGCCATTTTTGTTAAACGATCCACCACCATTCAAATGGAATCAAATGAATTAGATCGTGGAAACCCACAATGAAATCCATGGAGATCGAAAACCATGGAGAAGCAGGGTTTGGTAATGGTTGAAGAAGTCCATGAAGGCAATGATGAAGATTCTTTACACAAGCATAAACATCACATGAGCCCACAAATTCCTTCACAAACTTCCAAAGTTATAGCCACTAATAGTCATGAAACTTTAACTCCATGGTCTTGTTGAATCCAAAATGGCCAACAACTAAAGTGTTGTGTTTGGCTTAGAAAACTTGAAGTTATGTAGGGCCTTCCGGTATGTATAACAGTTCATCATGATATAGCAAACCATCACGAAATTCAAATTTGTCAAAGTAGGAGGGTTCTTTCAATGACTTTTGACAATAACGATAAGAAAATCATTGACTAGATGTTTACAAATGCACTGAAAGAGGGTCTTATCCTCAAGAGTTACTAACAATGCTTGGAGCCAAAGGTTTTCAGGTTTGAAAATGGTGTCACATTGGTGATTGTAAGTGACCTCCCCTTCTTTAGGTGCGAGGTATGAACGACGAAATAAAGCATTTGGTTTCCCTTATTGTCACCCTGGATGGTAGGTAATCACAAACCAAAATTGAGACAAGGATAATAATGCCCATCAAGCTTGACATCAATTCAACACACAAGTCATCATGAAATATTGGAGATTTTTGTGATCAAAGTACACAATGATTTCATGTTGATCTTCTTCAAGTAGATGATGCCACTCCTCGAAAGCATCCATGATGACCAAGAGTTCTTTGTCATGATTTTCATAGTTAATCTCAACAGGAAAAAAATTATGAAAATGGAAACCAATTAGATGAAGAAGATTATCTTCTTTGGGTTGTGAGAATATGACATTTAATGTAAAATCAGAGGCGTTTGTCTCTAAAACAAAAAGTTTGGAAGGGTTTGCATGAATCAAAAGTGGGACAGTCATGAAGGAGGCTGTCAAAGATTGAAAGGCATTTTCAACTTCAACTCCCTAGGAAAAAGGTTGATCCTTTTAAGTCATATGAGTAAGAAGGGTCACAATCATGGAATAATGTGTAATGAATCATTAATAGAAATTGGGGAACCCAAAGAAACATTGAACATTTCGAACAGAAGCTAAGGTAGCCCAATCCACAATGGTTTGAACTTTATGAAGGTCCATGCAAATGCCATCTCTAAAAATAATATAACCGAAGAATTCCACCTCATATTAATGGAATCCACATTTCTCTAATTTGGCATAAAGATTAATTTCTTGAAGTTTTTTCCAAAACAAGATGTACATGGTGTTCATGGTATACCATGTTCTTTGAGAAAATGAGGATGTCATTGATGTAATAGACCACAAAATCATCCAAGTATTCACGGAAAACATCATTCATCATATGTTGAAAGACAACATGTGCATTGGTAAGGCCAAAGGGCATCACAACATATTCAAAATGGTTGTAATGAGTTTTAAACATCATCTTCCATTCACCACCTTTTCAAATGTGCGCCAAGTTGTATGCTCCATGTAGGTCAATCTTGGTGTACACTTTGGCATGATTTAGTTGGTCCAACAATCTTGAGATCAAAGGCAAAAGGTATTAGTTATTGATGGTGAGTCAATTTAGTCCACAATAATTGACACACATGCGTAGAAATCCATCATTTTTCTTAACAAATAGGATTGGAGCACCAGCTAGAGACTTGAAATGTTGAATGAACCCTTTCTCAAGATTTTTGTCGATGTATTTTCAAAGCGTCGAAAGTTCATCTTACAACAAGTTATAAATGGGTCTAAGTGGGGGTTGTGCTCCTTCCTCCAAATCAATTGCACAATCATATGGTCAATGTTCAAGTAATGTGTCTACATTTTCTTTTCAAAAATATCTTTGTAGTCTTGGTACTAAATAGGGATCTCATGTTGTTGTGTCCCAAGATCAAGGGCTAGAATAGCATACACAAAGAATGCATCTCCCTTCTTTGTTGCTTGTATGAATGTTCTTGCTCCCATGAACAAAGGCTTGAAATGTTTGGATCTTTGGTTACCCCTAATATCTCCTTCACGCTTGAATTTTTGCATGTGTTGACTAATTCTTGCTGGGTCTTCACTTGTAGAATCATGTTCAGAATGTAACATGCTTGTTGGAAAAGTTTTGTATTTTGGTGTAATTTTGTTTACTGATTCAAAATGAAAACTCTTCATTTTCCAATCCACTCGAGGACTATGTAAAATAACTCAATGATGATAAGGTTTGTCGGAAATGAAATGACATTGAAAACAACTTTACTATTGTGTGACCCAATTATTATTGTCAATGTTTCGGTCTCATGTGTTATAGCTCTTGAAGAAAGGTTCCAACCATCAATCATTTCGATTGCCATCGGTGTCATTTTCTCCACTGACACCAAGTTATGTTGTCGTACTAACCCTTTTTCGATGAACATGTAAATGCCCCTGAATCAAGAAGTGTTTGGGTTCACATAGTCGTGGATTCACCACCTTTGATCATGATGGGCAACAAAGAAAAGGTGTTAGTTTTGAAGATAAGGTAGGACCATTTTGAACGCATGATGCATTAAGGTCTAGTCTCACGATCCTTATTAAGACTGGACGTCTTTGTTTCCCTTCTCTTCTAGCACTTGGGTAGTGGTAAAAATTGTGGTGTGTGTTACATGTTGAACATGTTTTTTTGGACAAGCACTAGCTATGTGGCATGGTTCTCCACAATACAAACAGAGATTGTTTACACGTTGACATTGTTTCTCGTGTTTTGTGAGTGGTTTGAATTATGTCTTGTTGATTTGCATGGGGTCATCATTGGGTGTAGACACCATATGTTTGGGTCACAACATGGGTGGCATGAATTGCCTCAATCTTGGTGACAATTTCCCACATTTTTCCTATTGACATTCAAAAAATTGATTATCACAACACAGAGCTTGCGCAATTCCTTGATTCAAGGTCATGGGATGAGGCATGGTCAACAGAAGGTCATGCACATCTCCATGGAGTCTAAACTAAAATTGGCTTAAGAATGCGGCCTCATTGCATGAAATGTCACATGCTAGTTGTTTAAATTTAAAAGCATACACAAAATTTGGGCATGTTCCTTGGCAAAAAGCTCACAACTTGTTTGGTGTTATACGTTTTTTGTCTAAATCACCAAAAGAAACATGAAATTTTTCAAGAAATGCTTGAAAGTTGTTTAGAAGAAAAGATTGATGTTCCAAAAGAGGTGCAAACCATGCTAAAATTATGCATGCTAATAAGGTGCCAATGAGTCCAACTTGGGTCCGATCATTTGGATAATGGTGCTAATGAAGTTAGATGATGAAACATACTTGGTGGATGAAACTTTGAAATTTTAAGTGTGTCATCAAACTTTTCTAGCAAGTTGGTTCGTGGCTCCTTCAAAATGCTTCCAACCAGGTGAACGGTTATTTCAGGGTGCCTTTGTTTAAACCAGCGCCACCATGAGGTTCAATGGATGCCATTATTAAATGGTGTTGCATGGGTTTGTGTTAATTTTGCCACCTTGAGTTTCAACTGATGTAAGGAGATTGACAAATTGCATTCCTACATGCCAAATACCCATTCAACGATTATTGCCTCTTCATCAATTGATAAAATTCCAAGTGGGCCACGTTTTCTTGACATAGTCTTATTGGTGAGATGGTTTGATAGGCTTGTCAAAGGTATGTTCCAATACCGACTTGCGTTTCTCAATGACGTAAACCCTCTTTCAATTGTGTCCATGGCCTTTTCTAAATCTTCAGTTCTCTAATTGCCTCTTGAACCAATCAATTGTCTAATAACCCTTGTTGACTTTTGTCATGGTTGTGATTTAGGTTGAGGAGGCATGTTTTCTTTGTTAGGTGTTAGTTAATCTAGCACGATGTTACTTTTCCTTCATGGTTGGTTAGACCCCCCAGGACCAAGCCTCCGCCAAATTGGAAGTTCTCATGCATTATTAACAAGATGTATACCTTCGTTTTTCCTAAAGTTAGACCATGAATACATAAAATCAATTAATTTAGGGTACCTAACTTGTGCATATTGTTTTTTTTTTTTTCTAGCATTTGGAATAAAATTGAACCAGTTTTCAAAATTTGACCAAACCAAGTTTTCATCTATGGTTTTTATGCAGGCAGTTGGAATGAACTTTTGACTATGCAACTTTGCTATTACCCACTACTTGTGATTTCCCTTTTTCCTTTGAACCAAACTTTTCATTGATTTAACAACCCAATGACAATATATATACTTGCTAAATTTTTTGATATAATTTTTATCTATATATGAAAATATGGCCTCATCAGATGTAAGATCTATTTCTACAATCTCTTCTTTTACTTTTACTGGATGAAACACAACTTTGTTGACCTTAGTCTCCCCTACTTTTACCTCCTGATATGTTTTCTTGTTACACTCAATTTCCTTCTTTACTTTTATTTCTTGAATTGTTGTTTTGTTAAAATTAGCTTGCCTTCCATACAACAAAGACCTTAACCCTACAACATTAGGAACTAGAAGCTCAAAAAAACTTTGTAATTCTTGTTCAACATGCTCTGGAATTTTGGACATGCTTTTTTCTCTTGATATTGAAAACCCAAAATACACAATGTTAACATATTTAAACAATCTTTAAATATTATGTGTGTGCAACTTTTGGCGGGAACGTTTAACAAGTTACAAGGGGTTGGGTATTCAAAGTAGGGGGTTGGCTTCTCTTGCCACACAATTAAACAATCCTTACCCCATAATGAATTACACATGTTTACAAGTTTGACCTAGATTAATCCTTTCACTAAACACTTAATAATCCCAACCCCCACAACAATTTAGAAATGTCCCACACCCTTCCCTATAATTAGGGCACCCACATTTGTATATTGAAAATTGTAAACCCCAATCTTGAACCTAAAAGCACTTATTTCCAAACACTTACCAACCCATCTTTGTATCCCCATTGATTATTTATGTGCATGGAAGTGGACATGCCAAAAGTCTTCACCTGCACAACCAACAACCTTAATTTATAAGAAGTGCAATATTGAGTAAAAACTGAATGGGATCATGCCCATGACCAAACATTTGTTCCCTATCCATGGACAATTAAATGGAAAGACCAAACATTATTTTCCTTTTACCAATTGTTTGGTATTAGGATAAAAGATGTACATATATCTGTGAATATTTTAATTTGTCATAGGGTTGGTAGTGCTCAAAATGTGTGTTTGGTAATAGGTGGGGGTTTGGTGATAGACACTTTTACCCTAGTTGTCCCACTACCTGTACCCCAGCCCCCACACACCCCTTCAAACCCTAAAAACCGCCAACCGCACATATCATTGCTTTTCATCTGCAGTCCCAGGATGTTTCTTGCCCCCATGTCATCCATTGGACATGCCCCACACGACCCAAATCTCTAAGGACCCACACAACAGATTACATTTGCCCTTACAGATTGCCAATTATTGGAAGTACGTATGGGCACATCCTACCTAACATCCTAACTTAACAGTCTGGTTAGTGTTGACCCAAAGAGGATAGTACTTCTGTTATTTGGTTGGGTACTGAATCATGGCTGAGTGATCCTAGCCTGAGGAGAACAAGGGCATTGGGTGGTGCATAGTGCATACATATACTACAAGCCTAGTACAACAATGAGGAGGGCATGATCTTGTAACAAAATTATATTCACCACAAGCAATGGTTCATAAAGAAAATCAAACCAACATAAGGAATGTGCTTGATGGAATGTAGTCATGATTTGTGAAGAAAATAAAATAAAAATGAATGGCTGGAATGGAATTTGGCTATAATTTGTAAATAAAATTCTAAAAAACACAATGAATGGCTTGGATGGAACTTATTAAAAACAACAATAAATGTCTTAGTTGCCTTCACAATGCCATAGTGCACATGCCTGCCAAATAATTGATTAATTTTGAAGATTCCATGTCAAAATTTAAAATATTCCTGAATATTCCAACAGGTTCTTCATTTTCTTCCACAGAATTTTGTTCTTGAAGAATCTTTTTATAAAAAAATATTCGGCAATTCTAAAAAATAGTATAATTTGTGTAGAAGCCGCCAAGGTAGGTGATGCCCTGTCGCATTGAGCAAGGAAGATTGGCGCCAGCCTAATTATCCGAAAAGTTGTTTGGGAAAAAGTTGAGGAGTTTGCATGTTTTGTGTGCAGAGTAAGCAACAAAAACCCATTTAAATGATTTTCCAGGAATACGGACGGACTTTACTAAAGTTTCAGGAGCACGTTATGAAAAACTTCCGCACCGGCCAAATCCACGGAATGGTCGGTCGCCTGTGGGCCATTGAAGTGACCGCCGCACGGATACGCGCCCGATTCAAGCCGCTTGATAAAGCACCGACCGAACGACGGCGACTAGTTGGTCCACTTCGCTCTTTAGCCAACTAATTTCTGGTGCGATTCCAGTTTCAGGGCAGGAAACACTGGGAATGGGACGACTGCAAGTCGTCGGTAGCTGGACCCACCGTCGTGTACTTTAAAGTTTATATACTCTTCCGACTGGTACCCCCTCCCCGCCCCCCCCCAACCCCACGCCATCCCACCCCAACGGGGGCCCATTTCCATGTTCCATGTACCACTACAATTTAATTTATTTATTGTCTTATCACTACCCCAGGCTTTGATGCAATGATGGGATTTGATTTGCCTTTCCCCCCCTCCAAATGAATGAAAACTGGCGAGATGAAAAAAATTCAGTTTCAGTCAAAAATTGAAGCCTGGTCCGGTTTAAGATCAGGTCTTGTTCTACTCCATTACACACAATTTTTGAAATTTTATTTCCATATAGTATTTATTTGTTCAATCAGTTGGCATAGTCCAAGATAGAGATTTTGTATATATTAAGTAAATTTGTTCCTAAAGTAATCTTTACTTTGGCCCTGACTGTGGTTCTCCCTGTTCTCACTCATCCTCCCTTTTGATCTGTCCATAAAATCCACCAAAGTCAAGATCACATCTCAAAACTAAAGATGAACCCTCTAAAATGATTGCCATAGTTTTTTTTTGCCTACACTACAATCTACCTAGGTTATGGCCACATAAATTAAAAGATTACCTAGGTAGGGGCTAACAAGATTAGGACTGACCTACTTCCCTATCTACCTACATATTGACTACCTACCCCTCTAAGACAAGGGTGATGAAAAGCTTACATGGTCGACTACATATGGCCTACCTACCTAAGTGTCTATCTAAAAACTACCTAGGGGCTACCAATAGGATTGCAATATCCCCTACCTAAAGGCTACTAGGTGGCTATAATAAGGTTTCCTATGTTAAGGGATACTTAAAGATTATTTAGAAGGTTACCTACATAACCTAGAGGGTTGCTTAAGGACTATTAGAGGTCACTTTAAGGGCTTACCTAAGTTAAAGGCTATTTAAAATAAGGGTTATAAACCTTACATATGATCTTACATAAAGACTACTCACGGTGCTAAGTAAGGGCTATTGATGCACCTACCTAAATTAAAGGATACCTAACTAAAAATCACTTAAGGGATTACATAGGTGTTATGAATCAACCCTAGGTAGTCCTTTAAGTAATTTTTCAATAACCCCTTATGTAGTCCAATCTTGCTTTATGAGTAAGTTTTAAATAACCTTAAATAACCCCTTAAATAATCCCTAGATATCTTTTAACTTAAGAAATATTTAACTAACCCCATATGTAGGCTATATGTAGTTCCCTAAATAACCTTTAGGTATCCCATAATTAACCTATCATCCATAAAAATCTTTCAATATATGATTAATAACCCTAAAGTCATTACAAATGAGTTGTTTAAGACAACATGCATTTAGGTTGATTTTTATTTTTACACATTGGACCCAAAAACTAGGGCAATATTATTTTTTAAATTTATAATATTTAGGATTATAAGATTTATTATATATAGTTTAAATAATAAAATATATTTCATTATTTTCATCCTATCAATTGTTAACATGTGTCACCACTAACCTAGGGCGTCTAAGTAAGTACAAAACATTCAATCAATATTCTAATGTTGATCAGAATGATTGTCATTTGTGAAGTGTGATCCTTGAACCCCAAGGATGGAATTCAATTCTTTTACCACCAAGTCACCACATTCATTGTGAATGTTTATTCTATTTAGACCATACTTCATTTAAACATTACACAACACTTCAAATTTCATAATTCATATCTTATTGATAATTTGTCCAAATGAAAAATTTGAAAATTTATTCATAATTTTTTTTCAAAAATGTATGCAATCATATAATTTTTTAATTTTAAAAATTCATTCCAAAAGAATTTTTTTTGAATTTTGTTACTTAATAACATTTCAATGACCATTCTTTGGAAAAAATAAATTCAAACGTGTGACTTGTAAATGGAAAAACCTTCATGGTTAATACATGAATAAATAAAATATATCTCTCATATTTTAAACCTTCATTTGATTTAGGAATTAATATTATACAATTTTGTTTCCAGTATATCCTAATTTCACCAATAACTTTTAATTTAAATGTATGAATTTGTTTCATTTATCCACATAAACTATTCATAACTGGAGCATAAATCAATTATATATATATATATATATATATGATAAAATTTTAATGTACAAATAAATTATATATTTCCCACATTTTACAATTTTACTTTATTTTTAGATTACAATATGAAAATTTATTTATAATATATCATATTTTTACCATTAAAATTTATTTCAATGTGTAATATCTAATTTATCCACATTGAATATTTAAAATAGATCATATATCAAGTATATTTAAGAAAAATGTAACAATTTTTTATATATAACCTATATGTATATAATATTAATCAAAATCAGTTCCTTACATGTTGTAATTCATTGTGTCAATTATATTCATATTAAATTGTTAATAATCATTTTTCAATGATTGTAAATAATTGTATGACCACATTGTCTATGTAATGACACATCATTTTGTCCATGTCATTTGCATTATTATTTTTTAATCATATTTGAAATGACTTTATCCATTCACATTTTCAAATGATATCTTGGACATTACTATCACTTTGTCATTAATCATGGATGCCATATGTTTATGTTAGCTTTTGACTAATATCAACTCTTGATCAAACATCAAACATATGATTTTCATACCTTAGAATGTATTTTAAAATCTAAACTTGAACTTAACATGCCAACAATGGTGCACAACCTTTTTCATGTGGCTGATATTTTTAAGTGGATTGATGGGAACCATTGGGGAGGGGTGGCTTCCAAATTCTTGGGAAAATAAAGGGGGCCAAGGGTGAGCAAGGGGTGGTAAGATAATGTGTTCACCTTCTAAAAGAATGCATTATAATAACTACTAGTGTGGAGGTACTTTCGGACTCTTGATAGACCATGTTTACCTACTACAATGTTAGTGGGACTTATTGTTAGTTGCATCATTTAATTGTTGGGTGCATTCAAAGTTTTTTTTTCCTCCCCCATGATTAGGCCTAAACCAAAATAATATATACTCACATTATGGACCTTCCCAATACAAGATTATGGAACTTTTCCCTTGGTATAGCTACACAATTTAAAAGGGTAAAAATTTGGGCAAAAGATATTTGATAAGTGTGGTGTTTTAGGAACCAAATTGGGGAACACATGGGCACTTGGGGGAACATGTTGGAAACATCATTTGGAACCATTGGAAACCTTGTAAGAACAAATTGTTGGAAAAATTAAATTCTAGAAAAAATTCAAACCCTACCACACACTTTAGACCTCATTTAATTCCCCCAAAAGAGAAAACTTGAACCCTTTTAATTGCATGTTGAGACTTCTCATTGGTTGCATGAAATGTAACATGTGTCATTACCTAATGTCAAATTGTCATTTTAATGTAATATATGTCACAATAAACAATACATATTATACATTGTAATGGATGAAACCACAAAGTTTACTTCACATGTGTCATGAGCCACAACCTTTTGTGTGAAAAAAACCACATTATTTTGTGGTGTAGGTTTCATTTTTGTGTATGACTCTTCAATAATAAATTATAACTTGTAAGTACTTAATACCTATTATTATTGATGAGTTTTTTAATAATTTCAATGTTCATAAGCCTTTTGTTTCAATCTTGCAAGTCATTTGTGTTGCAATGGGCAATTTAAAGGTCTTTCATAAGTGACTTTAATTTAGTCTACAACACATTGAAATTAACATTATGTTGCAAGTTGTAATTGTAATTCATAATTCATCTAGATTGTTATGTACCATCCAAAATATAGATGTTACCTTCCTTGTAGATTTCAAATATTAAGTCTATCTCCTTGCTAATGCCTTCTAGTGGCAACTACCATCCTATGGCAAAATGTACTTCCTACTCCAAAGACTACCATATAGAATAGATAATATTTTGAATCCTACAAAAAAAATGTATAACTAATATATGAACACAACAAAACTTTATATAATCCTAATATGAATTACTTTCCTTAACTCTCTATCATATTCTAACCAAACATCAACAAGACACATTAGAATCCATCAACCATTTTCCATTACAAGAATCAAAATGCAAATTGCTTCCATATTTTCCTCCTCTCTTTAATGTCACACACACCCTTCTTCCCAAGAAAAGGATCTCATAGAAAACTCCCAATCTAGAATACAAAAAGAATGAGTCCCAAGTCCTCCTCTTGTCCTTCTAATCCCTTTGTTCACAAGATCACAAAAGATCCATATCATCCCCATGAAATTAAGTCTTTATCCTAATCCTTGCTATAATTCCATTAGGTGATTGGTGGATTACTACCAACCATTCAACTAACTAATCCCATTAGGTTCATCCTTTGGTAAAGGACAATAACTCTATCACTAATAACCATCTAGTTATTAGGATGCCCATGTCACTAATTAGCCTAGGAATCTATACCCTTAACATTGAATCTTCAAAAAAGTTATGGTTTTCTACATTGAACATTCATCAAAGACATATTACATACACATAGGGGATTCATCTTTTGTCAGAAAAGGTTAAATCAATAGATTCCATAATATTCATTTAATAATCAACCAAAAACCCTAAATGTATTAAATGTGGCAAACTTCATTAGTTGCATCAATGTATTTCTAGTGCAACTACGATGAACATCATTAGTTTTTATAATGTTGGTCATTGAATTATTTTTCTAGCAAGAAATGAAATTGTAATCAAACCAAATTGTCCAACCATTGTTTTATGTTTGTTGAATTGCATTTGCACCTTTTTTGACAATAGTTTTGCACTATGAAAAATGATGTCCAATAGAACCACATCGCTCTATAACTAAAGTTTCAAAACAATTAATATACAACTACACTACAATTAGAGCATGGAAATATGAACAATTAATAAATAAAGTGGTATGTCAAGAAATTAAAGAGTCGAATTATAGTTGCAACTTAATTACAAATAGGACACCTATATAGTGTAATGTTTGCATCATACATATGGATATGGATGTAATCAATCATGTTTGATTTTTTAGCAAGTTGCACTTTAAATACATGTGGCAACTACATTACAACTAGTGCAAATGTAACACCTAGTCAACAACTACGTTGCAACTAATGTATGACTTCAACACATATGATCATGCCACATGTATGCATTTCCACTGTTCATTAGATGTGACATTTACAATTAGTTGTCAATTATGATTCCCATTCATACAACTAGTTGTGCAACTATGTTGCCATTATGTCGCCACTATAAAAGTATTATTTTTCCACAATTTTGTTATTGTTTGTTCAATTGTTAATAAATTAATAACTAAAGAAATTCATATTTAATATTTAATATTTAACAATGAAATATTTCAATAAGTTATTAATGATTAACTATTAGTTAATACACAATTTACTCAATTATTTTGAATTAATTAATTAAACTGAATAATTGAATATTAATCTGAATTAATCAATCTAATTCAAATAAAATGACTAATTATTTGAGTTTAGATAATTATCTAAACATGATATTATCTAAATAATTAATATAAATATTAATTATCTAATAACTAACTAATTATTTATTTAAATTTGAATAATTAAATAAAAATAATATTTCAAATGATTATTTCAAATATTTAATTCACGTGTATACTTATCAAATATTTATTTATTTAGTTGTAAAATTTGCAAAATTAAAAATAAACACAAAGAATGTGGGAGATTTTATTTTTAATTGCAACTAATGTGCAACAAAAAACTTTAACCCATAAGCTTTGTTCTTGAATCTCATTTCATAAATTATATAAAAAAATGTGTTTCTTGTGCGTTCACATTAAATACATGTGTCAATTTAGGATGAACTTGAAAAACTTTAACCTTAAAGAAAAAACATAAAGTAAAATAAAAATATTTACATGATTATTCTTTCATTCACCTACCCTTTTACCTTTTTACCTATTTGCCTACCTAGGTAAGTAAGTAGTTAGTCTTATTTTTTAACCTACCTATTTAGGTAATAGGTATGTAGCCTAAGTATGTACGTATGTCATACCTACCTAGTTTTACCTGCCTACCTACCTACCTATTGATGCCTATGTATTGACCTACCTAGTTACCCAAATAGATTTTTATTTTTATTTTTTCCAAAATTCAATTAACATGCCATGTGGTGATTTTCAATTATGCTTTGTGTCAAAATTTAAGACCATTATAAATGAACAATCATAATGGATGGTGGAGACCAATATTTCAAAAAAACATTTCACCCAAAAATCTTCATAGTGCCACATGTTAGATTTTGATGGATTGATGAAAAATGACATCAACATGACGTTACCATGGTAGTTCCAAATTAGTTGTATTAGAGTTACACAATAATTGTTCCGACTTGTCAAATAACACTGACACCCATAAAAATAACCTAAGTTGCAATGAGTTGCAAATGAGTTGCAAAATGTGGTCATTGCAATTCAAAAACCCAATTACAAGGCTAGTTGTAAATCATCCCATTTTTTCATACTGTCGGTACAACTTTACATTGTTTGGTGCTCCATTCTTCACCAACATTTAACATTGAACATACACTATGTTGTAATGCTTGTCATTTTCATCCCTAACAACATCGCTATCTATTTTTCCCTTCTTTTCAAAAATGCTTTAGGATTGGAAACCATGCAAGAATAAAATTTCCTTTCTATGCATCTTGAAATGGAGTGTATTTTATTGTCCTCAAAAAAGGCTTCATACTTTTAGGCTTATAATAATCAAATCTTCTAGATCCTAAGGGACAAGGGGAGTTGGAAGAGATAATCAAACATGGTTAGCCCTCCAAGTTCTAGATGGCCAAAAGCTTTCCAAGAAAGCAATGTTCTTTTGTGGAAGTGGTTTTGATAAAATAATTTATAAAATAGACTTTCAATATTCAACATAAGACCCCATGTGTGATGCATACATTTCATTAACCTATGGCTTTTGATTTTCCTTTGCTCACAAAATTCACCTTCCAAAACTCCAACTATTTTGAGATTCCATTACCACTACAATAGATCATGTCCTTTTCCCTATATCTTTTGTATGAAATTTTAGTCAAAATGGACACCAAACACATTTCAACTCAATAAAAAAAACCAATCATTTACCATAGATGGATGCAAACAAGTTAATAGGAGCCACATTTGCCATTTTGCACAAGTAATATTTATAAAAATATCTTTAGAATATTTTGAAAAGAATCATTAAAATTTAATTGTGACCTAAAAAGATTTTAATTTTTAAAAAAAAAAACATTAGTTCATAATTTTATTATCTAAATATATATTTTTAAAATCTCTTCCAAAATATATCACATTTAAAGGATCTTCCAAAAAATAAGAATCTTTGTAATGTTGAAAAACAAACATCATAATGTTTAATGAATGTTTTTGAACAATCTACCCTCATTAGATTCATTCCCAATCATACCACATGTTTCCATATTATAAATTAACAACACATTTGTGTAAAATAATTGACCAATTTCCACATTGAAATTGAAATTTGATCTAAAAATGTGAAACACAAACCAATTGTTACATTTAAAATGGCTCTTATTAACTTGTTTGCACCTAGGTAGGTATTGGTATGTCATTCATCTTCATGTGATTAAAATTTGTCATGTCCGTTTTGACTAACTTGGGATTTTGCATTGATCTATTAGTGGCAATGTCTGGAGGATGTGTAACAAGGAAGGCTAATTCACAATTAAGGTTCGAAAAAGGAACATCTAACTTTCAATGGACACCACAGTCCAACTTTTGACTTTTTTTCTATATATATTATAACAATTGTAGTGAATTGTTGCCTTCCAATAAATAAAATGATGTCTTGTTAAATTAATAATAATATTTGAGGTTGTGACATTATTCTATGGATTTTTCTTTGTGGTTTGTTTAATGTTGCTTTTTTTTTCTTTTTCACCCATTTTTCACTTTCTCTTTTGATTTGGCCTTTCATTTGTTTGCTTGGAATGGTGACTTGTTGTTGGGTTGCTACTCAACAATTGATGTGCTTGACTTCTTTTAAGTGAAAGGGCATTGCGCTCCACACCTTTTTAGGTTTTCCCCTTGTATAAATTGACTAATACTAGAAGAAAAATTGTCATTTTGCAATTGTCATATGCAACTATTATGCCCCATAGTTGCATAAGACAATTTGCACATGACCAGTAGTTACATCCAATAATGTGTACATGAACAATATATATGGTATGAGTTTATGTTTTATAAATTTGTATTACTTTATGGGGGTTGCCCATGGTGACATGTGGTAGTTGATTCTTATTTCAATATTCATCATTATTATTAAATTAATAATATCTAAGCCATTTAATAAAATGTGAATTGAATTTTGATACATGTCCATTTGTGAAGGTCAATTATATGGTGACACATGGTAATTTTAAAAGTCCATTGATTAATTTTTTTAATTAATTAAGTAGGTTGGCCATAGGTAGGTAGGGAGGTAGGTCATAGATAGGTTGTAGATAGGTAACATGGTAGGGTTATGCTAGTTAAGTAGGTTTAAAATAATTCAACTTTGTGTTTGGGTTTAGCCTTTAGGGTCAAACCTTTTTCATTGGTTCATTCCAAATGACATTTGGTACTTGGTTTTTGAACAAGACAAATGTATTTATTTATATAGTGTGCACACTTGGAATCTAAGGCAAAAGATATGGCATAATAAAATTAGTTGCAAGTGCAACCAATGTAGTTGCAATTTACATGTAAGTACTACATGCTACCTATATATGCCATACTAACTTAGTTTACATACTAGCTGTATTAATTATATTATAAGTAATACAAGATAATAGGTAATAATTGGTTAATGAATATTAATATTAGTAATTGTAATTATAGTTATAATAAATTTTTAATAGCTATGATTGCCTATAATAGTTAATAATCAATAATATTATAATAGTATTACCTAATTATTAAGTTAATAGCTAACTTACGTCAATAGCTAACCTAGACTAAGATACTTATAGGCTAATTAGTGTATTATCATAATTAATATATTATAATAAAATAAAATTCATATTGAATAATAATAATAGTTTTAAATATTCACTTTTAATATTAATTTAAATCAATATTATGTGATTGAATTCAATTATTTAGATATAATGACTAAGTATTATTGTAATCCTATTCTTGATGATGTGGCAATTCTAGACTTTTTTTAAATGGTTATTTTTTGAATTGAATTTGTAAAAGAAAATAAAAACGAATTGTGGATTTCATGTTTCTCAAATTTGTCATTTGTAACAATTGGTCCACACAAATAAAATAAAATAAAAATAAAAATAGGTGAGAACAATTGAAATACAACAAAATGACATGTGAAAAAACGAAAGATCAAAGGGTGAATGCACTTTAAGGTGGTTCATATTTTGAAAAAACAAGAATTCGCAAAAGTCCATTCTATAATGTTAAAATTTTGACTATTTTGGTTGTCATGGGTTCAATGGTAATAAAATCCATGTCTTGAAAACAATAACATCCACATTAATAAGAGCCCAACTACATATTCCAAATATGTATGTAACTCTAGAAAAAATTGAAATAAGAGAAAGAAATAATTATGTTAAGGACATATGAAAATACGGCTCAATTTTGACCATTCAAAAAGTCCATAATTAGAATTTGGCTATGATTTTTGGGGGAAGACTTTCGCATAAAAGTTTATTATTTGATGTTACATCATATATTGAGTCATTATAGATCATTTGGAATGGAATTCAATATGAACCATTTTATTTTTACCATTCTATTTTATTGACTAGTCCTTATTTTTGTATTTCAAAAGTCCATTGTGAAAAGTGGATGTACTTTTATTAAAAAATAATTACATAGGTATTTTCATAATCAAGTATTTAATGTATAATGCATTGCAAATTCTCAATTTGATAAGTTTTATTATTCATTATAGGTGTCCAAAAGAAAGGTCACTTTGAAGAAATGAACATTATGACTCAAAAAGTGAGCCTCCTTAATGTGCATTCAGCCCAAATTGAAATTTTTTATTTCAACTTACTACCAAAAAATAACATAAATAATGTACATTTGAAACTTGAGCTAATGTGATGTTTTTAAATTTAAATTTAAGACAATAAAAGTTTAATGAAATTTATAAAATTGAAGATAGGTGAATTATAATTATATAATATTTTAATTAATATATTGAAAATTAATGTAAAACAATGTACATTTTAGACTTGAAGCATTATAAATTTTGATGTGATTATGAAACTAAAAAATGAAATGAATTGAATAATGATATTTGAAAGATGTACATCTATAATCAAATTCATTATGAAATTATTTAATTATGTAATAAATTTACAAAGTGTGATATCCAAAAAATGTGTGTGTTTATATATTTTGTGATAACATTTTTTATTACCATGCAAAATGGTGGTTGCAATGGTAAAGGTGTTGGGTTGTGGATGAGAAGGTGAAGGTTCAAAATTTGGTAAACATGTTGTGATCATAACATCATAATCATGATTTGTCATGGGTTTAGTGAACTATGGATGATTCCAGTAAAATAACAACAAAATTGGGTGTTGGAATCACAATAGTTTTGACTCATCCATAATCCAATCCACAAATAAATTGAAAATTTAAGAGATATTATTATAATTAGTATTAAATAATTTTACAAAAAAATATTAAATTAGTATTGCCATGTCAACTAGTAGTTTTAATCATCTTAATCAAATAGACTTAATCAATTTTTTTGGCATAAACAAGTAGTCCAATCTAATTCAAGACAATTTTGTCCATTTTCTATTGTGATTGAAGTTTTAATCATAAAAACTAGCTTAAAAACCATGTTATGTAGTAATGTACTAATCCTGTTTCACCATACACATGGACATAAAATGAATGATATTGATGACTTTAAATATGTGTTGGTTAAGATATTAAGTTGTAACATGTTTGACTTTTTTTGACTCATTAATATTATGGGAATCAAAATATAAGACTCCATTAGGGACTACTTCCTTTTCATCCTAAATGATAGACTTGAAAATATTTGAACCTTAATAATGGCCTATTAAATATGCTAGGTAATAGCTTAAAGTACTTTAGTAGCCTAGGTTAGTCTAGTACTATCCTAGTAACTTAAATATTTTAAAGTACCTAAAGTAACATTATATTAACCTAATGTAGGCTAGGTGGTTTAGAATAGCCTAGAGTAGGCTAAGTATTTTAAAACAACCTATGGTAGCTTGGAATAGTCTAGTTTTGGGGGTGTGTGTGTGTGTGTTTTTTTTTTGGATTAAAAAAAAACTTGAGTAAAAATATAGGCTCCCATATATTGATTTTTGGGTTTAAAAAAAAATCTAATTAGTTTTATAATAAGATTATGTTGATTATGAAAATCCATATATAATTAAATAAGGTATGCATTATTGACCCAAAAAAATAATTATAAGAAAATTATAATACATATTAGATGTAGTAGGTTCAATTAGTAGCATGAAGACAAGTTAATTTATATTGAAAGTTTAGAGTAGATAAGGTATCATCAATGAGGTGGTATTAAGGACAAGGGGTTGATGAAGGCCCATATGTAAAAATGTGATTGTTCATTTCTTGGTTGTAAGGCACACCTTGTTTGTTTTGATTTTAGAACCCAAAAACATCATTGTCTCTTAGTCCTTTTTCCCATGGAAACAAACCAAATCTTCATTGTTTCCAATGATTTTGTGGGTGCTAGACATGGTTTTCATCATAAAAATCTACTTGGTATTGAAATGTTTGATGATATGTTTTTAAAACTAAATTTGTGCATTTCATGCATGATATTTTTTTTAGTCATGCATAATCACCTTCTTTCATCACTCTTCACACCATCAACTAAAGCTAAAACTTCAAAAAATATATATGGCGTGAAAATTCAATGCAAATATAAAATTTCAATTAAGTTTAGGATGGTTTAAAAACATAGATATTATATATTTAGTTTATAATAGGGTGGGAGAAATTAAGGCTCCATGACATAATAGCCCCCAAACAATATCTCTTTAACACACATAGTGACCTTTCCTAGAATCTAGTGTAACCTAGCTATTTTAAGTAGCATTATGTAATTTAGTAGTAGCCTAATAACCTAATTATTCTAGAGTAGTCTAGTAGTACCTTAGAGTAACTAGGCTACTCTAACTAGTCCAACCTAGGGTGGTAGGGTAAGTTACTTAAGCTAGCCTAAAAGCTAGGTTGCCTAAGCTATTCTAGCATAGGAAGGTAGCTACTCTAACCTAAGTAGTAGTGTAACTAGGCTAGGGTTTTTGGTAAGTTAGAAAAGAATGTTGATCAAACTATGTGATGACATTCAAATTATCATTTGATAAAAAAATGATGCAATGGAGAAGGACTTGTTTTTGCAATGTCAAGGTGAGGGGTTCAAGTCCTCATACTTGCAGCCTATATGCCTAAGCTAGATCCATGGTTAACTAGTTATTTAGCCTAAGCTAGCTAACCATGCTAGGCTAGGCTTCTAACCTAAGCTAGTTGCTTAGGCTACGTTCTTAGCTAGATTTTCAGCCTAGGGTATGTTGCTTCTCTAGTAGCCTAGTAGGTTAGAATAGCCTAATAATATCCTAGTACATAGCCTAAAATGTCCTAGTAGTAGCCTTATAACCTAGAGTGACCTTAGAATAGCCTAGTAGTAGCTCAGAGTAGCTAGTAGCTTAGGTTAATGATTATGGTAAATGTGACTGGAGTCATTTAGGACTCCGCAAATATGGTCAGTACACCTGGTAAGAGTGAGGAGTCCAAGTTGACTATATAATCATGGAGTCACATGTGTTTGAAACCACTACATTTATAGTGGTTTCCTTAGTCATATATCCCATTTTTTGACCTAATGTTATGCATATGCGAGGAAGGTATTATGTGTGTGCTTCTGCTTTGTCTGTTTATTTTTTTGGAATGTGCAAAGGCTGAGAGACTCGTCACGTCTTGTTTCTGAACCAAATTAGTATGTGAATAAAGTGCAGGTATATGGATCTGGAATTGGAGATTGATACAGTGGTTGTGGTCAATTGGTGATGGCGAGTGTCAGTTGTCCTCCATTTCCACCGTGTACATGATTGCCCAGTGTACATTGTCATGTGATCAGTAACTCATCCAGCTAGCTTCTAGATATAAGATTGTCATGTGCTTGGATGAAATTGATGGTCTGCGCTGGATCTAACTTTCAGAGTGTGCAGAAGCATTTGTATGCCCAGGTACATTGGCATGGTATGAAGGCTACAGGTAATATTTACAGGCTGCAATATTTCTTCCATAAGTTCCAAATATCGAAATTATTTTCTGTAGGAAAATGTAACAAACAATATCATTCTTTAGCACTAGGAACTCCATGGGCATTTGCACTTGATAATGTCGTGGCTCCATGAACATTGGAAATTGATGCTACTGTACCAACTTGGGACCATGCTGAAGTTGCACAAGTCATGTTTTTCTTGTCTTCTTGCACATGTTCTTCAGCGCTGCATGGTTCTGCATAAAAACCATGCAGCATGGTTTTACAGGAACTTTTTATTCTGCAAATGAACTTAGTAATGTTCTTTTAATTTTTAAATTTTTTTTGCTCTGTAGCAGCTTAGAATATTCGGAGCCAGATCTCTTCAGGTATAGAGCGTGCCACCAACCGCTGGCATACGTTGATGAACTTAAGTAAAGGTGTTTTCTTTTTTATTTGAATAACTTCGACAGTCAAAAAGTCAAACCCTGAGGCAGAACCACACGGTTCTGCTCAGGGCTGCACTGTCCGGCCCAGAAAGGTCGCCGGACAGGGCTCGATAGGGGGCCGGGAGCGGGTATTGAGCATCTCGCCTTATAGTTGTGTCAAGTTTCAACCTATTGTAGTACACGTGATTTGGGTGTGCATTGGCATCTTCCATTTCCATTTCCCCTTACCGGCAGCATGTTTTGTCGGAGCTTGTTTTTGTCTTTGGTAGAGAGAACCTTAGAACCTGATGAAAATAATTTAAACCAAGGTTTATGAAGGTGAACAACAGTACACTACTCAGAGCTTGGGCCTACCAAATGATAGTCTTCATTAGCAACTCCCTTGAATGAACCATCACTGAGTCCTTATCCTTCAGACATAAACTTTGGGAATAATTTATAAATTTGATGAAGGTCATGTGACCAGCTAACATGGAAGCTGCCTTTCATCTGATGGGCTTTTTGAACGTGGTTGAAACTTAAAATTCATGTTAGGTTCTAATAGGTAGCCATAAACATATAAGGGTCCTCGTATTCTTTTATTGTCATATTTTCTTTGTAACCAAATTCAGCCAAATCTTCTTGTGGCTAATCATGTAGTGGCTATATAAAAAATAGGAAGAAAGAGAAAAGGAAAAAAACACTGCTGAAATTTCGTCTAAAAACAAGTGTTGATCTCATGTGACATTTGATCCCCCCACCCCCTGCCCCCCCAAAACTCCCAGTCATCAAGCTAATGGCAGGCCTCTCCAGCTTCTTAGAAAGGCTCCTTATTGGGTGGATCTGATTTCAGCAATCTCTCCCACCTAGGGTAGAACAGCTCATGAGTGATCACTTAAGTTTTCAGGGCAGGCTGAATCCAAGGGGAGGGCTCCATTGTTTCTGGGGTCCAAACAAAACTTGAACCCCTTCTATTGGAGCATCTGACGCACTAAAAATCATAAAAAATGGATAATAATTGAAAAAGTTATGGCCCCCATTTCTAGATCTTGAGGTAGCGCTTTGACAACATTTTAAATCACTCAAAATGGAGCGCAGATGATGAAGATCTAAAGAAGTGATTGGTGATAAGGTAATGATCAGTGATGGGCAGTTCTACCCTAGCATTTCTGACATTCAACATTGACAAACAAATCACATCAGATGAGAGAGAGAGGACAAGAACCTTACAAGGCATCTCCATTCTCCACCCACAACCAGTATTTCGGCTTTTATACTGTTTAGTGTTTAACACATTCAACAGAGACTGTCAATTGTTTCCCCGTCCCCACCCCATAAACATGAAAAAATGGACAGAATAAAGTGAGACGCTATTTAAATGATGGCATCTGTGCCAATCAGTGTGGTTGGCCAATCAGAAACAGTCATGTCCTTTCTTGAAGAGCATTATATCAGACGCACATTTACAGGCCCCAAGTGAGTTTCACACTTTTCAGTTAATATACTTCATGTGGACATGGCATTTTAGTGCTGTGAGTGAAGATGCTCTTAGGTTGCGTCCGTAAATGAGAGCCTTCCGGAGGCTCCTGCACCTGTCACAAATGGGCTCTATATATCACTCCAACATAAATCAAGGGAACTGTACTACGGTAGTTTAGAGGGTGGAGGGGTAATGGGGCTTTGAATTATGGCCTAGGGTTCTAGGGGGAGGGGACTGTGGGCAGTGTTTTTTATTGTGTGACAAAAAAATTCCATTTGGAGAAACTTTTTTCAAAAGAATAATGTTATGTCAAATACACCATATTTTCAAAAAAGTTGCCCAAAAAAAAGAAATTCTAAATCTTTGTCATGTTTTTATACATTGTTCAAGCAAGGTAGCTAGGATAAAAAACGACTTTTAATAAATTTTTATTTTCCATAGCCAAATGTGGCAACATCACAAAATTGAAAAGAAAAACACTAGGTGTGGGCTAGGTGGATTGGCATTAAGGTGGAGTCCAAGATTTGAATTTAGGTTTATCAAGTATGTTGATTGGAGATAGTGAGTTTAGGAATAGTGGATTTATAAATTCTTTATATGGGAGGTCTGGATGTGGAATATTGCTTGTGAAGGGGGGGATATGTATAGGTGCATTTTGACCAACAATGAGTATTATATTGGGTTAAGTAGCTCAAGAAAGAGGGTTACATTTGTTGAGTTTTTTAGGGACAACGTTCTTTCAAAAATCAGTTGTGTATTCAATGAATTGGATGCAAATTGAAGGGGTGGTGTTGGTGGGGATAGGGGAATTTATTTGGAGGCTATCTAGTAGGACAATGTCTTGGCATAAATGGTCATGGCAACAACATTTGGGGTGGGATCAAGAGCACCAAAGGGGCAGGGGGCAGGGGGGAGGAAAGTGGGTTCTACTAGGAAATCATCTAAAAACAGGAATCATTAACTAAACATTGCCATCAAGGAAAGTGATGGGTTTCCAAATGTGCCATTAATCTTTGTTATGCCTATCTATCTAAACACCATGCAATATATTGGGTGTTGAAAAAAAGGTAGAAGGTGTACCCATGTACCCATGTGGGTGTGAACAGACCATCTAATTTACACATTAGGAATGGCTATAGGATGGGCCAAAAAAATATGTTTATGATAAAAATTTGCAAAACATTCAAGCATGTACAACATAGGACCAAAATTTTAAAAATTAAAATACCAATATTGTTAAATAAATTAGATAAATCCTTTAGAAGGTATAAGGAAAGGCAATTGACCATTGATTGGGAGTTTCAAAATGGCACTTGGATGAAATCAAAATTTTGAGTTCAAAGCAAAGTCAATTTGCACAAACCAAAAGAAAAAGTGGTTAGTGCAAATCAAAGCCAAAATGATGCATGGATTAAATCACAAGGAACACATATTCACATGGCTCACCATAGCCCAAACTTGAAAGGAGTCATCATTCTCCTCCTTATTTAGTATACTCAATGATTGGTAACAAGGATTACATTGAAATGACAAAAAATCTTGACATTCCAAAATGGGAGTCATGTTTCAATTTTTACTTATTTTGTGGTGTTATAAGCCTTTCATGCTTTTGGGTCTTATAACTCTCATATATGAACTTTGATTCAAGAAGCCTTACAAGGAAAATTGAAGATTTCTAAAACACCTTTCCAACACCATATTACATGCTCCAGTTGAAAGTCATTTGAACCCTATTTCCCAAGTTTTAATGGTCAAGAATCAAACTAATAGTTTGATTTTTAGTAGTTTGACTCTTAACCATTTTTTTGGTCATAACTTATGTTTAGATATTCAAACAAAGAATGAAAGCCCACTTTCAATGTTTAATCTTCAAAACATTTCGAACAATTAAAAAAAGAATTAGTTTGAAAAAGTTTTGGTTTCACAAAACTTGTTTCAAAACTCTAAAACATTGTGGGACTTTAACTCCTAATGTGAGAATCCACTTGGGAATGTTAAAACTCACTCTCTCAAACTTGTAAGAGTTTTTTTGAATACTAGGACACTCTTTTGGTCTTTTTTTTGTGTCATGCTTTAGCCTTGGTCATGATAGTTTAAACCAAGTTGATTAGCAATACTTGCTATGTCAATATTGTCAACAAATTTGTGTTGAATGTGTAATCATTAGATTCAAAAGGAAACATAACATTTCCAACATGGATACCACCTATTATTGTGACATCCATGCCACTACATTTGATGAAACTTGAAACTTATAGGAAATAACTTACTTACCTAGGTCCTAGCTAGATCATAAAGATATAAGTTTTGATGTTCATGTGTGAGTATTCAAGATAGCCATCAAAGCAAATGGAGAAATGGTGGATGCTGACATTGTGAATGTGTTCAATTTCCTTTTTAGGGAACTAATTTTGTTCATGGAATCAACCTTATTTATAAGATCATCTCAAATGCAAGTTTTTGGAATTGGGAGAAGTGTTAGATTTGTGGATGTTGAGATTTGGCTATGCCACTTTTTCCTTGGTCATCAATTATGTTAATTAAAATTGAATGCATTGTTGGATTGTTTGAAACACTAAAAGTGTCTAGTGAAATTACTATAAAACAAGTGAATGTCCCATTGGTTGAATTCAACCTAAAAAATAAGGTCGCACCATATGTCAAGAATGAAAAACCAATATAATTATTCTCATAATTGTCCTTACTTTTATTGTTTCATGTGACTTGCTCTAATTATGTCCTAACCATAATGATGGCTTTTGATTTGGTTGGGTCCAACCACACTAATAGGAGCCACCTTGAGCATAATTGATTTCTTTTTAATATATAAGTTTCATGATTTAAGCTAACATGTTGAAAATGTGTGTTATATCTATACAACACCCTTTCTAATATATTGATTTAACATCTTGATGAGTTTGGAATATTTTAATGAATATTATATCTCCCCACATTTTAAACATAAATTACATTTTAGCATATTCTAAAGCTTGTAATTAGTATATTTTAACATAATGAAATAGTGTAAAATCATTATTTAAGCACCATTGTTCAACATTATCTCAAGATTTTTTGACCACATGATCAATCCATCAAGATTTGTCAAGTTATGTTCAAGAGGAATTAACAGTTCCTATTAACATGGTTAGGCATAGGACCATGCTATGCCAAATATGTGACAATATGTTATGAATGAGAATAAGGTCCATTATTACAAAGGGCGAATTACATCACCATACACTAATTATTTCATTTCACTTTGAATGAAACCTGAATCATTACATAGATGTCATGTCCATTTGTAATTGAAGTACTTGATTACTTTTGGTTATTAAAATTATTATTTCAATCTTGAAATGAGGTTTATAATTAGTCATTAATTAATATTTTTCATTTTTCAATGTGTATACTATAAAATTATTTGTTATTTATTATAACTTTTTAGTGTATTAATTATAATGTGACACATTGCATAGTTATTAAGCCAAATTACATTTAATTAAGTAAAAAACATTTACACACAATTTGGACAAAATTTTATATTTTAATTTGGGCCTTCACTTGATAAAACTTCAATATTCATAATCTAAAATCAACACTTAATTTTGATATATAAATTAAAAAATTATGTATATTATCTTGTATATATATAATATTCATTACGAAATCTAATTTTAATTTAACTATAAAAAATAATGTGTGTGTGTGTGTGAATATGAATATATCATAAGGTTGATATTTTATATAACATTAAAAATGTTATAAATAATATTATATGATAATAAAACATATGTTATATGTTTAGATTGAATAATAATAATGAATGAAAGATTTTATTGATTAACTATATGTTTAAAATGTGGGGAGATATAATATCTTTTTTAAATGATTTTAAAATTATGTTTAAATTATTATTTTTTCTGAAAAAATTTCAATGTTGATTTTACATAGGCTTGTTACAAAAATCAGTTTATGAAAGAAATATATATAAATTTCAAAACATGATTATTGAAATATATTAAATAGTGAGATTCAAATTAATTGATATTTTAGTCTTCAAACAATTATGGATGTGTACATCTTGGAAAAATAAATAAAGATGATTTTTATTTTTTTCATTTGGACAAAGTATGAAAAGGATAATAATGGTTAAAGTTGGGTTTTGTAAAACATTGGGAAATTTGTTTTCAAAACATCATTGTTAAGTTACATAAAATAATGAGACTCAAATTTCATTTTCATTCAAATTTATTGATAATTTTGATAATTTATTCTTTAAAACTTATAGATATGTTCATCTTTGAATTTTTTGTAGGAATGAAGTTTAATTTTTTTTCATTTGGACAAAGTATGAGAAAGGAAATAATGGTTGAAGTTGGCTTTTGTAAAACATTGGGAAAAGAAATTTTAGAACATCATTGGTGAAACATATTAAATAATGAGATTCAAATCTCATTTTTTATCAAATTAATTGATACTTTATTCTTTAAAAGATTATAGATATGTACATCTTTCAATTTTTTTTAGGAATGAAGTTTATTTTTTTCATTTGGACAAAGTTTGAGAAGAATAATAATAGTTGAAATTGGCTTTTGTGAAACATTTGGAATAAAAAATAGAATAAATTTAATGACCATCATGTTTGTTTCACAACAAATGAGGTGGTATAATGGTGAAGGAAATGGGCTCTTACCATGATGACCAAACTTCGAATCTCATTCCCAATCCATATGGTCAATGGCATATGCTGATTGTATGTTGATTTTATATAAACTTAGTGCATGTTTTGACTAGATCCTTTTAGATCTTGGAATGTGTAATGGATTACATTTGTAAAGATCAAGTTGTCATATTGGTGCAACATTATGATGAGTTGGTTTTAGTACCCTTGTTGAGCATTGCTATGGATTTTTTGAATATAGGTCAAATTGCAACTTTTATTCCTCCAACAATTGAGCTACTTTCAACCTTATTGTTTGGGTCAATGGCTTCAAATATAAGAGTTATTGAAGGATTTTAGTTAGGGCTGAATTATCTTTGTTTCATAGATTTGATGTGGAGAATGTAGATGTCTTCATCCCTAGAAATGGTGATCTTGTAATAAACCCATGTTTCCAAATCTGGGAATTTTTGTAGCATAACAAACTTTGGGCTCAATTGAAAATATGTTCTTGGTTGAAAGCATTGTCATTAGTTTGCAATGATGTCTTTTTTGGGTTCACAATCTTGACAAGTTGGTCATAATTTACAAGAATTGGCTGATTGATGCATGAGTTGATTGCAAGCTTATTGGTGGAGACAAATTGCTTAGTTTTTCATTTGTCCAACATGCCATGTTAGAAGAAAATGAAGACCTACATGAAAAGGTAGGGTATTTTGAAAACAAGGAATGGTTATGAGGATGTTAAATAGTTTGTTTATCTATGCATATTTTGTAGATGTAATTATACATTGTTAATTACAACTTTTTGGATTGTTGCACTTTCAACTTGCTCATAATGCTTCGTGGAATGGTTGGTTTATGTTGCATGCATGTTTTCTTTCTGCCTTCTCATTTTGCTGATCCTAACAAATGTGTCCTCTTGATTGGACGAAGCAGCTCACACAACAACAAATAAAAATTAGGGCACCCACTAATAAGATCCAAATTAGTATTTGGCCAATATGAACATTGTCATACTATTGTTCACATTGGTATTGCTAATTTACTAGCATGATCTTATTGATACCATATTGGTACTCAAATTAATTTTTGAGTATTTAAAAATCCTACCTAAAGGGGGGGTGGCAATAATCTTATGAATCCCTTGATTTAAAGGTCATCTTAAAAAGGGTTCCTTTAAAAAAAATCATATATCTATATATATATTTATGTGTATTCTGATCAACATTGTGTATTGTGATGTATCGTATAGAATGTATGAACATACTATACATACACAAAAACTCAAACCGACAATATTGATTTAGTCTTGAAATTTATTTGTGATTTTTTTGTAAATGGAAAGTCTCATCAAGTAAGGCACTTTGGTTCATAGTAGCCTTTTGCTGTAAATGACAACCTTGCCCATCAAATTTAAGGCCTGGTTGTATGGGGAGAGTGGGTTTTAGGTGGTGGGGACAGTGTGAATCAGCACCCACCAGTGCACCATGGATGAGAAGTGGTCAAGAAACAGTTTTTGGTTGGGTTCATGTACAATACCCAGAGCCAAATCAGTACCTATTTACAGTAACCAGCATCATTTTCCATTTGTCCTTAATAACCTCTCAATAAAGGGATAACATATAAAAAATGTAGGGCCATGGTGGAAGAGTAGTATAGAAATTGGTTGTTGGTGTTGTCCTCAGTGGGATTTAGTTTCTTGTTAATCTGTTTTCATGTCTTCAGCTTCCAGGAAGCAAGCAGTTTAGTATCAGTTTTGCATTTTATTTGATTTTTGGCACAAATGAAAGAATCCATTGTGAAGAGAAAGAAACACACAGTTCTGCAATTTCTGATAGTCACTTTCGGATAGTCATACCAAGATCAAGCAGCAGTTAAAGAAGCAGCCCACTGGCATGAAATCTGAAGAAATTCTAGACATCTCTACAGTATGTGTGGTTATTTGATTTAAAAAAATAACCAGCAGTTCCTATTCTCTAAAAATTTCAGAATCAAAGAACTGTCAGTTTCAATTTTTTGAGAAAATATTAAAATCAGAGAACCGTACCTTTTGGTTATTTCAGAAACATCAAAGAATTAATGGTTAGAAAGGTTGTTTTTTGAGTTTAAAAAAGAAATTGAGAATCAAGGTTCTAAACCAAAACCAAAATTTCAAAAATAAATAAATCACCCTCATCTGTTAATAATTGGTGGGTATTAGTATTGTGCAAATTCTAACACCCACACAACACTGGGACATACATCCCTTCCTTGAGAGGTTGCAAACCAATGATATTAGGCTAGCCTGCACAAAGCAGAGGCACACAGTTCCATACAAGCTTGAAGCTGGTGCTAGCTAGGCAGGGGGCCAGGTTGTGGGAGCAGATTGCATGAACTTCTAGGCAATTAGCAGGAGGGATGTTGAAGGGGAAAAAGGAAGGACAATGATACATCTCTTTAGCAGTTGGGTCATGAATTATGGCTCATGTAGATGTCAACTAAAACCTAACCCAAGCTTTATGGCAGCAAGGCTGGAGGGCTGCTCAGTGCTTATTGCCACAATCATAAGAATGTTCCCAAGTGATGTGAAAATTCGTCCTACATGCACATGGAAGCCTGAAAGTTGGTCGTTAGTGAGTGTTTTTCTCAATATTGTGACATAGCCATACTGCCAATCGTTCATAAGAAGAGTTAGCTGAATTTTGCAATAAACGAGATATGAAGGCATCAAAATTTAAGGACCCTTCAATATGTTTTTGTGCCAATCTAGTATGGTGATTTCTGTTCTTTTTTGGGGGTCAAATCTGGTTTAAAAGTTTGAAAAAACAGTTTTTTTTGGTTTTATGGTTTAAAAATTTCCAGGCAAAAAATGCTGGATGATAATTTATTATTGCTTGCTCTCTTTAATTCCTTTGCATGGACTTTCCATAGTCAGATCAGCCAAGGTTTTGCTTGCCTTGTCCATACTGTGCACACCAGAATCTAGTTTGTTCTGCACATTAGCATTGGGCACATTTGTGTACTGTAACACCCAAGGAGTGGGTGTTCCTGAAATAATGACCCACCTGAGGTGGACCCCAGGGACCCTTACTTTGCCAACATCCAGCTCCTAGGGCATTTACCTGACACAATAGGGGGCGAGAATGGCTAGTTTTGGCATAATAGGGCATCAAACGTGTAACTGGGAATGAAAGTTTTACAAAACGAAATAACTGCGACCCAAACTAGTTTTCCCATGAATTTTGGTGGTAAACTAAGTTTCATCCTGTCTTTTCTTTTTCCTAAGGCCTCCATTGCTGCTACATATATTTTCACTACTCCTACCTGTACAACTATTATAATTACTCTCGAACCTTGCACATGAGATGCTGAGTTTGAGCATTTCATATTGAGATTTAATAAAATTTCCTTACTTTGTGGAGACTACTGAGAGAGGGGATAGGGGGTGAAAAACAGGGTGACTTTACGGGTAACTCTAATGAATGGTGGCTTTTCTATTTATTTTTCCAAGCAGTGGTACCTGGCAGGTGAATCATTCTCAATGTGACGACATCTATGTGAAGCAGAGAACCTGGTCAGAGGTACCTGACTAAATCTCTTGCAAGTGAAACATCTTGTGGGGACGCTTAGCTTTTTAAAACCTCTTTTATTTTGCTTTGCAGAGGAACTTGTACAATTCTGCAAGGTGCTCAATTTCCACCTCTAATTGTGTTGCTGAGTAACTTTGATGGAGGTGAACTGGGATTGCTCAAAGATAGTAGTACTACAGACCAAAAAAACACAATGCATCCAAGAAGGAGAGTAGATTAATGATTCAAAAAAAGTTACTAAAACCAAGAGCATTTTTTGGAAGTGGGTGAGCTAGAGCCAAGTAGTAGCCAATCTTGGCTCCAAAAACTGGGGATAAATCAACTGTTCCTTCCCTAAACAATACATACCAATATGCATGCAGAAATAGTGTGATTCGGTTTGAGATTGGTTGATGTCTCTTGGGAAATAAACTAGTATGCGATTTATTGAACTTTGTGACAGAAAAAAAGAGCATATACAATAAAACCTTGGGGATTGAGAATGGATACACTTTCTGTATAAGTCAAATGTTAGGATTTTAATAAGAAATAAAAGAAATCCATATGATTAGAACACCAAAATCCCAAAATCCAAACCTTCCCCACTTCTCCAAAGGAAAAAAATATCAGGCCACTTCAGTGCATGCTGCATCATCTCATTGGCTGAGTAGAGAGTAGAGCTTTTATTTCTAAGTGT
>Ga0209611_10001839_pt1 | contig 36848 bp, 26 predicted proteins | sample S1TSphgellanicum_3_FD_187693 | JGI IMG/M metagenome (GOLD analysis project Ga0209611, IMG submission 187693) | Host-associated microbial communities from peat moss isolated from Minnesota, USA - S1T2_Fc - Sphagnum magellanicum MG (SPAdes) (version 2) | ecosystem: Host-associated > Plants > Peat...
GGGGGGGGGGGGGGGGATGACTTGAAATTGATGTTATGTAAATTGAGATAGCCCACAAAGAGCAATCTGGAGATATTTGATCCAACATCTTTATGATCCCTTCATGCTTAGGAGTATAGTTTAAATAGGTAGTCTAAAATTCATGAGTTACTAATATTATTAACTATTTAAGGATTAATATTCAACAATGGTTTATGCAAAATAAGGATTATTGGTTGAATTCCATAAGCAAATTTGTTGACAACAACTATGCTTGTGCCATGAACATTGCTTGCATTAGGATGGGCTTTATGAGGTTTTGTATGGTCTTCTTTTTGCTTATAAAACTTTTTGGCAAACTAAAAACCATAACTAACACCCAGTGTTAGCTCCTTGGCATAAAGGTCTGAACCAATGTTGTGTGGCCATATGTTTTACCTAAATATACCCAACAGGTATGAATAGGGTATATTATTTATTTTCATTTATTTTCTTCAAATCAACATTCTTTAATGAAACACACATCCAAGGGTATATAAATTATGAAATTATACCTTATTCATAACCTCATATATATGTAAAAAATACTCATACACAACCAAATATGTTTTGACATCCAAGTAAAAAAATTAGGATAAATATACTTTAAACCTTAAAGTTTGGTTAGTTTTATTTATTAAATGAAATGCTCCCAAGTTCCTTGTTTTTTAAAGGGGAAATTAAGCAATTGGGTTGGCCCATCACAAAAAAAAATCCAGTTTGGAACCATTTCAAAATATAAGTTTATATGTAAGGGTGAAGAATTTCCTCTTGGCCCAACTATATAGGTGAGAAGGTGAAAACTTTGGGCAAACCATATGAATAAAATTGAAGATTGTTAACATGTGGTAAAAGTGCATTATGTAAGGATGAATCTGACACCCTGATTCTTGCATTTTGACATTGTATTTGACCTTCAAAATTTTGTTTTAAAATTCCAAAATGTGGATATTTTCTTTCATTTTAAAGTAAATTAAAACTATTTTTTACCCCCAAAAGGGGTATATGATAAAGGGGTACCTAGACCTTACCCATCTATTCAAAATTTTAATTTTTGCATACTTAAACTTTAATTTGACACAATTTTTTGTGTTGATATACCCTTAGTCAATGGATAAATAAATTAAAAAAAAATCTATACCCTTATCCAAGGATATATAAAAACAAAACACCCACAAAACATTCATTTGAACTTGTTATTTACGCATTTTTAAAATAGTTACGTAAAGAAAAAAAGCTAATGCATGAACTATGAACATTAAGCATTGAATAATATGTTATAATATAAAGTTGTGCGAGGATGAAGGTGGATGAATGAAACATTGATGAAAATATTTTGAGTTCATTTATATTTCCATTTCAATCCCCTTAGGAAAATCATTAAATTGATATGGTAAAACTCTTGTTACACACAACATAAAATTGTTTTAAAAAAAGACAAGCATATTAAAAAAATTCAAACATGTGTATTTTTTTTTAAAATGAAGCAAAATAAAGCTCATATATTCAACAAAATGTGCTCATGGAGGTTGGATTTTCACTAAATTCCCATTTTTATGTGCAACATAATGGAATCGATGCAATAAAAAATTTCCTTCAATTTAAAATCAAAGTTTTTTTTGTCACATGCTTTCATTTACTCCACAAAATTTTCATTTTCTCTTTGAATGAAGATCATATATCCATTGTCTCCAAGGAGGAAATATGCAAGTCCAAATGTATAATTCCAATATTTTTGCATGAAAATGTTCCATTTTGGGAAACTTTGGGAATTGAAAGAACCGATAACAAGGTTGCCATTAGGGCCATCAACCAATATCATATTGATTGCATGGTTCTACCTCTTCCCATTGACAACATTAAGATGTCTAATGGAGACATGTACATGAAAAACTTGCATGTACACAAAATGTAACAAAAAATGGCAACAAGGAATGTGGAACCAATCAAGAAAAACACATTGGAATTACCTTGGTAAAACAAAAACACGATTATTTGAAAGTAAATGAAAGAACTCATTTTTAAAAATCAATATCATGAAGCATCTTGATGAAATGGATGAAAACTTTCATCTCAAATGTGAAACTTCTATCACATGATAGAAGTGGAAGAACAATAAGTGGGTGATCTTGTTCTTGCATGTCAACATGAACTATGGGTGGTTAAAAGCACATTTAAAAAGTGGTCAATGAAGGTGGAACAAAAAAGGTCGATTCTTCCAAAGGGTTCATGGTGGTTTTGTTTCCTACTTTGTTTATTTTCTTCCCACTTTGACCTTAGGTTTTGTAACCTAGATACCATAGGAAATTGTTTATCAATAATTTGGGTTACTTGTTCATAATGACGAAACTCTACAATGAATAAACCCAATTTGAATATTAGTTGACAATGGCAATGCCATGGCTTGATAAGTTCTGTATAACTCCAATTCAAAATGAGAAATAATTCCTTTGGGAAGATTTAAGTGTACCAACCTCCTCCATTCAAATGGGCATGAACATAATCTAAGATTGTGGAAGGGGTGTGCATGGAAGCATTAAAAGAAAATGGGATTGTTTTCACATGACTTTGAGACATGAAGACAAATTTGATGTATTTGCAAGTGAAAAATAAAATAAAATGTAATGAATGTTTTTTATTCTACATGTTAGCGGAAAAGAATTAATGAAATAAGTAAGCATACAACACATTGATAAACATTAACTTGAAAATGACTCATTTCATGGCTTTTGCATTTCTTAGTTAATCTCCCATACATTACCATGGCAATCAAAATTTTCTTTGTCATTAAATTTTCAAAAAGTTCATTTTGAAAATGGGCACGCCTTCACTTGTCAATGTACTTTGATCCCCAATGATCTTTGATGCTCCACCTTTTCCAGTATTGTGATGGTCATCATCAATTTCATGATAAAGACAAACCTTGTCAATACAAGCTTTTCAAAGTTGCATAATTAATAAACAATTTTATGAGTTGGAAAAAAAGGAAAGGAATATCTTTTTTGAAATTGAACTAAAATATACTTAATTCCACCAAATTTGTTTATTACACCAAAGGTCCATTAGGCATCATTGCTTTTGAACAATCACTACTATAATTTTTAATTTTTTTGACTAGAAATTTTGGTAAGAAAAAACCCATTTGGACAAGCGTAAAAAAAACCTCTCAGTCATTTTAGACAAGTCATTTTGAACCTATCCATTGTGATTGGGTTGTGTACTTTTTGACCAAGCTTAGGTTGGCATTTTTGACTAATCATTTCGACTAGTGTTTTTGCAATGACACTAATGGGTGAGTGGGTGAAGGAGCAAGCATGAGCAAGAAGGAATATTAGAACATATTCCATGCAATGTCATGGAATATTCTTAGCATTATTAAGTGACATGGCAAAATATTTTGCCATGTCACAAAATATTTCGTGATGTAGTAGAATATTATCTCACAAGCCATGGAATATTTTGCCATGTGACATCCATGGTTTGTTCTTAGATGAACAATGGTAAGTATTGACTCTAAACATGGGTTTGGCCAAGAAAGCCATTGAAAGTAGCATCGTGTGAGTGTTTGAAAACATTATTGTTAATTAAAAGATGCATTTTATCATCCCTTATGCAACCAATGCTCCAAATGTTTAATGCTTTTGAATAATAATTATAATATCTTCAAAAATGTTCAAATGGGTGGAAATTGCATACTTAAAAAATATTTGATAAAAATTAACTTTTCAAAGTATATTAAATATTTGAAAAACATGTGTTGAAATGGCCAAAGTATTATACATAAATATACATCACTCTATAATGATTGAAAAATTACAAAGTGGAGAAAAAAACCAATGGGCCAAAACTAGTATCTAAACTTACTACATAGTCCTTCCAGTTATAGAAAGGTTTATGAATGAGATTCTGATGTACTATTACAAGAGTTCAAAAGCTTTGGAATGTTTCAAAAAACGCTAAACTTCATCCCAACTCCATGTACAGTGATGAATTAATTCTTTCGTGAGCCCACATAACATGACCCTCTATAAGATGTGATACACATGTTTACATTGCACATACACCCCACGACCACCCAAAGACCCTGCCAACATTATGACAAAATAAACACATGAACATCCAAGGAAATTTCTAATAATCACATCATATCATTTGTCATCTGAAGGAATATTGTAAATTCATCCATACCTAGGTCAGGGGACATCAACAACGGGGAAACCAGTGCATTGGGTAAATAAAATGTCAACCTCCCAATTGTTGGTGTGTTATTTTGAATACGGAAGGCCGTTTCACATTCTTGCCACCATGAATTGTAGGCCAACAACATACATTAGTCAGTCATACAATGTTGTGAGCACTCATAGCAAGCACATGCAAAATGCTTAAACTAGACAATTGGGAACCAAATAAACCTTCGAGCACAATTGTAACCAAAGGAAAACCTTGCTTCTTCTAAAGTTGTTACCTCCTTTCGAATTAAGTCAATACCTTCTTGGATGGGCCATACAATTGGAACTGAAGGCTTAGCCACTACATATTTTTGCACTATCCCATCGACACAATGCCTCAAATCATCGAGACAAAATTAGTGCATATGGTGCTCCAGTGATCCAGTATGAAATTGTACCCATAACCTTGAATAACTTGGAGCATGAATTCCACTCACAAATTTGTAGAAGTTAATATTTGCTTTGCATTTGAGCCTCGTGGTTTTCTAGAGCGCATAACATCAAACTGCATAATTGGGTGGATAGTGTTCAATCTACCACTAGCCATTGACACAAACACTTTCTTTCAACTCCAAGCCACCTCGAAATACCAAAGGTAAATAAGCACTGGAAACACAAGGCGGTTACTGCATGCCTACATTCCCAACAATATTAGGTTGAATAGTAGGAGCTATTATTTGTGGACGAGAGAAATTCACAATGTTAGGACAATGATAATCATTGTTTGCACTAGGAGGACAATCAGTAGGTCACTTGGTAGACCCAAAAACCTCCTCCCCCTCGAGATATAGAGTATGATAAAATAAGGAAGATCCGAACATGTAATTTGCCACATTAGATGCTAGTCTAATATGATCATTAGATCATTGAGTCCTCCTCAACAACAATTCATTCCTATCAAGTCCATGACTAGCTAGACCCCTTCGCAAATATTGTTTATACAAAGTAGATTGTTTGAAAGTCCGAATGTAATTTTTAGACATTGTTGTGTATAGACAAGTGTCACGATTCCCCAATTGTTGTAACTAGATGTTATGCACAATTTCAGCTAGATTGCAAGTGGGCATGTCCACCTTCTTTTCATCATTAGACTTCTACAAATCAAAGGAAAGGAAACATTAAAAAAATTTGAAATGTTACAACGGAAAAAAAAAATAGACTACAAATGGAAGATTAGTGAAAATGGACATCTTACAATTTTGAATGCATGAAAAGAAGGGAAATTGTAGGAAATACACTGAAGAAGTACTCACATGGACCATGAAACCTCCCCATTGTCTAACATGAAAACGTTAAAAATTAAACCAATTGCTAGGCTTATGGACACCTACTTCAGAAGTAGCCCCAAATGAAAGCCACCAACAATGAATTAGAGCATAATGATAATCAACATCCCCAAGGGATGTGGCATTTTTGTACTGGTGGTAAAAAACCTTGTGTTCATCTTGCAACTCAAGTTTGATTAATTGTTTGGTGTGCTTATCGAATGATTGAGTCCAATGAAATAAACATGTGTGTTCCTTATCAACCATCCTCATAGAGAGGTCCCCCAAACCATAAAAAAATTTAGCCGTGTTCCAATTGGCTTGTGCGTTATTAGCCATGAATCCCTTGAAATTGGGTTTTGGAAACTCGTGCCTCAACATCATTTCATTAAGCTTTGTCAACATGAGTCATTGAACTTTGGTGTCCTCAGATTATACATCACAAATCGCTATGGTCAACATTTTACAATACATAAGATCGTACACATGACAAGCCATAGTTATCCAACCAACAACACGCTTCACATGATCAAACATGATCCAAGCATTCTACAAATCCCTTACAAGTTGCATTTGTGTGATAAAGTTGACTCCACTCCCGACACCACTTATCAACATCTTGAAAATAAACACCTTTTGTCCATGAACTTGTTCTAAGAAGTAGCACTCCTAGATGTAGTCATACTAACTCTTGGACTTCAATTCAAGGATGCTATCAATATAGCCACCTCCTAAATGACACTTGAAAGAAGCAATAAGGTTATGAACATTGGGAGAGCTAAGTTCACAAAACTTGTCCTAGATGTGCTCCAACTACTTACCCTTGAAAAGTTCCATTATGCCATCACTAGAATCATCAAGAAAGTAATTCACTAAGAAGGTTTTGCTAGCATCGAGGGAAATCAAATAGATCTTTGCATAAGGCGTGTGATCCACCTCCTCTACAATCAACATTCTAGTCTCCTTGACACTCCCAACACTTTCCATCTGTAATAGGATGGTTGTGAACACTAGTGTGAATCGCTATTCTTGACATAGATTGGAGTCTATGCACAACATAATAAATTCACCCATTACAATCCACGACACAAAAAGTAGGAGCATGATAGAATTTGCATCCAAATGAGGAAGCAAATGGAATCATTGTCACTTGGCCTAAGACTAGAATATGAGCACATTCACCACACTAGAATGTTTCATTGCGAGAGACAAAGCGCACAAAGTTCCTGTACACACCGCAAGTGACCCAAGCAACAAGCCTTTTTGAAGCTAAGCCCAAATGAATTTTTTATATTAGTTGTGATCAACTTACACCAAGCATGGCCATCGTACTTTTTGTCCATGCCTTGCATTTGGGAAAGGTTGTGAACAGTAAAAAATATTGGTAGCAATTCAAACAAGATGTCATTGAAAGCAATTAGTAAGAATTGAATTTTTCATAAAGGGATCTTGTCATAATCTAAGGTCTGCAATTTGTTCGAGGTTTGTCTTGGCAACACCATTGCGTGTAAGCAAGAAACAACAAATTGAATACTCCCCATAGGGGTGGATGGCTTTGATGACAAAGAGGCATCAGATTGAAGAATGTATTTCAGAAATTTCATTGACAAAGGAAAGGTTGTCAAGTCTTCACCCGAGGAGGAATCAAACAATTCAATGAAAATAGAAGATGTAAGAACCTCAAAACATTGAAGGAGAATGTCGTCAACTTCCAGTTCTTGCTTCATAATTTTGACCATAGAACTTGTGGTTCTTGTCATAAAGATGGTTTCCTGATAATTATGAGCCAAGCTATCACCAACAATGTGATAATGGCCACAAACAACTACCCACTATCTCCCTTGCGAGGAGGTCGTAGGAATCTGGTATAAAGAACTTGAGACAAAATTATTATAATCATATGAAATGTCCTTAGATATATGTAAAAAACGTGGCTGGAAAACAAACATAGCGCATAGACAATGTTTAGAGACAACTATCATAACTGAATCATCTACCATGATGGTGAGGTTCGAATGTTTATGAGCATGAAATGTCGCCATGTTACAAAGGGCATAGAAGTATTAGTGAAGGAAGTCAAAAAGATTCAAATTAGCAAGAACATAATCAAAGGCTGAGGAAAAATTGACGAGTTTGGAGGAAAAGGAGGAGGAACTAGGGAATATAATCCAAGTAAGGAGCAGGACGAATATGAAATTGGACAAAATACAATTTAGCATTAAAAACCACAAATAAGAAAGTCAGGCAATGTAGTAATAAATATTAGATTAAAATTGTAAGACTCATGTGCTTATAGCCAAATATAATTTTTGATGATGGAATATGGTGCAGAGAATAAAATTTGGGACAAGTTATCACTTTGAAAGTTGTTTAAATGAAGACCCAACCTAAATTTTTTAAAAACTATAGTACATTATGTCAATTACATAAATGTGGTGTAGGCCTGGAAATAAATGAAAATGTGGGGAAAATGTGGAAAGCCATTAGAAAATAAAATTGTGTTTCATTTTCAAAAGATCAACTTTTGGAAGGATAGATGAACAAGAAAAAGGAATGAGCAAACACTAAAAAATTCTAACGCATTGGTGGTGGTAGGACATTATGAGAACAAAAATATCATATTGGAACTAGGAGTCAAGTTAACATAAACAAGGTTGTCATTTGTACAATGTGCAGAAATCCAAAAAGAACGTTGCAAAAAAAAAAGGGTGGAAGGAGGCATAGCAAAATAGGGTAATAACTTCATGCAAATAGGTGGAGGACAATAGTTACATCCAAGGTCATAAGAAGCAGATTGGAACATGGCAATAAGTGTCAAATCAATGATAAGATATGTAGTCTATACTCTATATTAGTCATAGAGACGACAATAGGCAAGGTTAGTGAAATCCATTGTGTTAAAGATAGAGATATTGAAAAATGAATTATGCCACATAATTTTTGAAATTCATTAACAAAACATTAAAAATTATAAGAACACATAATTAACAAGATTAAATTTCCCTTCAAAAGCGAAGATGACTCAACATATAAAAATATATGGAATAGAAATAAATATGAAAATAATAGTTGCAATAAAGGTATGCAAATTCAATACATTTCAAAAAAATGTTATTATAAAATAAATATCAAAATTTGAATATTTGGTTTTGATTATAATTTATAACTATTAATAAAACCTAATTACCTTTTTTAATTTTCCAATTGATATATTTATTTATTTGTATATCTATAAAGATGTGTGTTTGAGACTACAAAAGAAGATATTAGATGACATATCTTGCAACAAATGCTAAAGTTTGTAGAAATGGAACAACTATTGTCTTTAGTCGAGTGTTATGATTTAGAATAGAGAAGTTGCAATTTCAAATGCAAGAAGAAGGTGTTGATCAAGAGAACTCAAGAACTCCAAGACGAAAAAGATGAAAGCAAAGTTTCCAATGGACAAATCCTAGGCAACAAAAACGCAATATCAAAATGCCGGCCAAGAAGTTGTAGCTAATAGAGGATATGTGTGTAACCTCTTCTTCGCAAGGGGTGATCAAGTTGAAGAGGCAAGAAAAAAAATTTAAAAGTGTAGTGAATATTACCTAGTTTATGAAACACAATTTACTTCCTTTTAGTAGAAAAACCCATTGATCATTTATTTTAAAGGCCTAGGAAAAACGCAAATTGTTCATTAATGCACATTAGAAGTTCCCAGAACAAGTTGAGTGGATTTGAGTTGTGTCCATTCAGCCTTATAATAAGTATGAATGAAAGGTGTTTCTTGAATGAAGAAAAGATGGAATTGTGATTCGAAGCTTGATTTCTTGAAAAAGGTGTGTTGGAAACCCTAATTTCTTGCTTGAGATTTTCACATATGTATTCATTGTGTTTTTGTTCTTGTAGGAGGTGGGGGACACACAAACAACACAACAATTTGAAGTAAGCTTCCAAGCTTTTCTAATTTCATATTTTCTCTATCAAGCTTTTCGTTTTATGTTTGTTTGCTTTGAGTTTTTGTAGAGTTTTGTAGCTTTTTAGGTTGCATAGGAGCTTAGCCAAAGCAAGAAAATTCCCTTAGCCTTTTTTGAAACTCTTGAGCTTTAAGCTTGGGAGTTTCAAGAGAGGCCAAAGCAAAAAATTTTGTGTTTGGCATTTCTTGGAACTTTTGAGCTCCAAGTTCGGAATATCCAAGAGGGGCCAAGGCAAATTTTTTTGCACTTGGCCTCCAACTTTTGGTGCCAAAATTTGGAGGCTAAGCACAAAAAAATTTGCGCTTAACATGTTTAGGATGTCTTAAAGAGCGGCCAAATGCAAAAAAAAATGCGTTCGGCCTTTGATGAATCTCTTGAACATTGTGCTTGGGAGTTCCACAAGAGGCCGAGCACAAGAGTTTTTTTCTTGGCCTCCAACTTTTGGCACTAAAAGTTAGAGGCTGAGCAAAAACATTTTAGTTTGACCTCTCATGGAGCTCACAAGTTATGTGCTTGAACGCTCCATAAGAGGCCAAACACAAAAAAAAAATTGCTTGGCTTCCAACTTTCAGCACTAAAAGTTAGAAGCCAAGCAAAAAAATTTACTTCAAACTCTCTTGAAAACAAAAGTTCCCAAGCTTGGAACTTTCAAAAGTGTAAAAATTTCCTCAAATTAATTTCCTCAATGCAATTATTGATTCTTATTTAACCTTTTTTCTTTCATTTCTTTATTTTATAGAGCTCTATCGAAACAAGGAGTCCATCTACAAAGGTATTTTTGACTCTTTCTTTTTCACATGTTTTCAAATTATGCATCTTATTTTTTCTCTCATTTAATTCTCTCCTATAAGTTCCTCCATCTTTGGAAGGTGTTGAGTTGATTGAATACAGGCTATTGAAAAAATAATTTGAGGAGGTATTTTCAATTTTCATAACTCTTCATGATATTCATGTTTTATAAATTTTTTGTATTCTTCAAGTTAATTTTGTCCCCACTTGTTTGTAGGTGCAGAAATTTGACTCATAACAAGGCACAAATATGGATGTCCATGAATATCAATTTTTGCTAAAAACCACCTCTATGTAGGTACTTGCTATCCAATTTTTATTTTGAAATAATATTTACATCTTGTTCCTCTTTTGTTTATTTTTATAAATTGTTTCCAATGTAACCTAACTCCATCATGACCTTGTTTACTTAGGAGGTTGGCTTGACTTATGGGCCTTCTATGCAATTAGAGGCAATCAAAACAACAGGAGACAAAGAAATCCTCTAATTCTCGATGGAACATAAAGTGAAGATAGTCGAAGTGCTAGAAAGGCATAAGATTCATCCCAAAGGCAAGGCTCGAATGAACATACCACTCTATCGCATGATATCCATGCCAGTTGTGAGGCCAAGCCTTAAAATTGATGTGTTCAAAATGGAACATGCATTCCAAATGGGCTATCAAAAAGGTGACAATTTTTTTTATGTTTTTCCCACAAATTGGCAAGGGGAGGAAGCATTTGTTGCAGATCACATCCATGAGTGGGATGATCATGAGAAAACTGTGAATGCATCATTTGATGAAGCGTTGAATGTGGATGAAGACCTATAGAGGTTTAGTGGGAAAATGTTTTGTGTGGGACAACAACCATTGGCTACAAGCCTAGATACCTTATATCTCCAGAGTTCACCCAAATGACCTCTTTCGACACATTGTAGTGGATTCTATCACACTGGATATGAGAGAGCACCTTGTCCACCTCTTCAGTAAAATGACATACATGAACAAGTAAGATTCAAACTAAACACTATGGATTTCAAAGTTCTAGTCCTTTCTTGCTATTATTCTATTTTTTTCAGTTTCTTGCTTTGTGCATTGAAGTTGAAGTTTTTTGTCAATTTTGTTTCAACCTTCGAGGTCTATTGAATTTAATCATGTGAAGCCTAGTTTAGTGCATGATTTCTTCTATATCTAGAGCATCAACATGATTCCATTGGTCCAGTTCAAGGATGTGATAAGTCCCAATGTTTACAAAAGGTGTGAAAATAAGTCAAGGAAGATTTGGTACTCTTTGACGCAAGAAATTTTTTTTGACTGTATGTACAAGGTTTGATTCTTGCCCATTCTTTCCATTTGAATCTGTCAATTTTTTTAATTGAGACATGTGATTTATAAAAAAAAATCGTTTTGGTGCAATGTCAACTTTCGACCATATTAGGTGTCACCATAAAACTTTATTATGAAGAAGTTCTAGATGATAAATTGAAAACACCTTCTAGACTTCAAGCACCTATGGACAAGGCAATGGATCATGTTTGAAAGGATCATACCTTCACCTTCACAAAACCTTTGCCAGTTTGTGACCCTACTCTTGGTATCGAGTTCATAAAACAGATTTAGGTCCACTACGATATGAACTCAAAGTCTGAAATGCTTACCAAGAAGCTACAGATGCTAGCTTATGCACATGTCACAAATAAATAGAAGGTATTTTGGTTGAAACTTTGGAACCAATTCAATGTGTTGAGGGGTAGCAAAATTTACAAAACATGGATTTACGAATGGAACTTTTGATAAGTGGCTTCACAAGGTGACTTTTTGGTCTCAAGTAAATGTTTACCCATCTAAGGCTCTAAATTTATTGTCCTTGAAGTGATTGCAAATTGACATTCAGCATATTGAAATTGGAGGTGGAAGCGCATACACAATATTTTGCCACTATCACTAATCTTTCCATTCAACTTTTGAAGTCTGAAGATCTACCTACATTTAGGAATGGAGAATTTTTTTCTAAGAAACCTATTTTTTTAGGGAGTTCATGTCCAAAGATGGGATTCGAAAAAGTAAGTTGTGGGAGCAATAGATCGGTGGGATCGAAGCCCTTAAATGGGTTGTTTATAGGTGATTTTTGATCCAACCATTCCACATTTATATCATCCATTGTCAATTACATTTTAATCTTCCAATGTCATCTTGATTTCATTGCCACTAGCTTTGTTTTTTTTTTTTTTTTTGGAGCCTCTGCAGGTATTTCCATTTTGTGATTTTTTGAAGGGGTGCCATATCTAAGATTCAAAGACTCCTTGAGATATGGATAGATCCAAATATAAGTAGCACAATGTACAAGAAAGACATGTTGAGAGATTGAACATATGCACATCTCTTAAATTGTGCTTGGTTCTTGACTACCTGAAGGAGAACACCCTTACATCAAAGTTCAAAATTCGGGAAAAACATGAGCTAGGATTTCTTCAGGGACTTGGAGCCTTGGAGAAGGAGACACCAAACAAGAAGAGATTGGAGCGGGGAAAAAGGAGGGGAAAGAGACAAGTTTAGGAGTCCAGATCAGATATGCAAAACAAGGAAGATGTTCCCACTCAATCCCAAAGAGAAATAGAGCTTAGTTTGGTTGTGCCATCTCTTCAAAAAGTTCCAATGATTTCCACTCGGACCATCCCAACTGAAGTAGATTACATAACTATAGACATCAAGGAGTTTCGTTCTCTTTGGTAAAATTGTTGGAAAAAACAGCAAGAGCAAACTACCCTTGGTGTTGGAACACCAAATATTAGGAAGAAAATTCCATTGCTCACTCCTTTGCTCATTCCCAGTTATGTGCATTATCATTCAATTATAAGATTGATGAATTCCTCTTGGGTCTCAATTCTTGCATCTAGGATCCAAACTTGGGTATGGCCACCTAAGCATTCAAACATTACAAACTACATGAAGGAGGTATTTCCTTGCACCGTTTGATGTTCTGATTTTGGACTAAGGCTTTTCAAGTAACTTTCATTAGGACCTAATTTTCTTTTCCAAGAATAGATGGATTGCAAAGAGCTCCTGGATTTCAACTTTCAGCATTGAAAGTTGAGGGCTAAGAGCATTTGGCTTTCCATTTCCAACTCTCAACACCGAAAGTTGAAGTCTAAGAGCACTCACTTTTCGGTCTCCAACTTCAACATTGAAAGTTGAATACTAAGAATTTAGTTCAACTTTTTGTACAACTTTTTTTTTGTCTTTTCAATTAATTGGATTGATCCTGAATTGGTTCATCATTCATTTAGTTTAATCCTTCTTGTAAATGCTTGTGTTTTTCATGTGTCTTTTGAAAACAAGGTCAACCTTGTTCTAGCAGATGTACCATCTAATTTCTCAATTTCACACATCTTTGAATCATTTTCCCTCATTCCTCATAACAGGCGAGTGGATAATTTTATCAAGTACGTTGTGGTTTTTGCTAACAAGTTTTTCTTTAATAGAGGGGTCATCATTATCATGCATGTAGATGACCCGCAAGTGTTGAAAGAGATTTGTTCCTTCCTAAAAAGCTATCTATTGAAAGTTCACATGAAGTGGATTGTTGTGAATTAAAGCCCCCAAATGAGTAACAAGGATCCATCTTCTTAGGTACCACGGATCTCGCTTTATCCATATGTATTCGCATTTTACATTCTCTGAAAGTTAAGATTGACTTGAATTTTTCCTTTTTTATAAATTCTTGTAAACCATGTAACCTTTTTGGTGAGGGATCTAGCTCTAGGCGTCATGTTTTCCTTGAGGTTTCAGTTCTCCGCCCCTTATGTTGAGTTAATTGAGAAGGGTATTAATCTTGAAGTTAAGATGTCCTCTACAACTACATTGATGTGACTTCAATGACCAGCTCCCAAACTAGACGGGCTTTTGGGGCAGCGAAGGAATTCCATGTGATCACATTACATGTTCTCATTGATGTTTGCTCGTCACCAGATTTTACAATTGTGGACCTTAATTATGGGACAGGTAATTGCATTCATCCCTCTCTAATTATCTCCAATTCTAAGTTAAATTTGTAATCTAATTTGTCTCTAACTTTTGTATTTGATTGTTCTTATAGGGAATAATATTCATGCTCATCAGGGGCTGGGGAAGCTAATCCTTGCACTTGAGGTTGATACAAAGATCTTTGATGAAGTTCTGAATCCACTTTTGGATGTAGAGTCAAGCAAGATTATTATCTTGCTTGTCTTCAAACTTGACGATGATTATCCCATACAAGAAAAGACCCATAATTAACATCAATTGTGAGTAAGTTTGGCCGCACTCCTGTATTTATGCAACTTTAATTTTTCAATGTTGCACTTCTTTTTAATGTTTTGGTTTTTGTTTACAAAGAGGCCATCGGATTGAGAAAACATAATGTGCCATTCTTTGCTGATTTCCTTTAGAATTTGCATCAAAGCTTTATATTGCCTTCATATGCCAAAGCTTCTACACTTATATTGGCAAACCTATGTTCCATCCCCTAATCTTTAGAGCCTAGGACTCATTACCATCCTAGTGTTGAGATATTCATTGATGATGAAGCAAGATAAACTAGTGTTTAAAACATTTTTGGACTTTTTTTGCCTTTGATTGTATTGCATTTGTATTGAATGGAGTAACGACTTTTCCATTTTTAAATTTTTTTTATAATGATAGTTTTTTGAATCACTTCACATGAGTTTTTCAGAATCTCCTTTATCTTGTGCATTTTATGCATCTAGCCTGTCTTTAAAAGAGCTATACTCTTGTAATTAATTTCTAGGAGGTTTCAATAGGTTTTGATTTTTTGATCAAACAACTTTTTTGTTAGTATGCATTTGCAACTTGTTCGATTTGGAGACAAATGAACAAGGCGTGAAGAAGAATATATTTCATGCAATCTAAAAAGTTCTATTCATGGCAATGAAAACTTTAAAAAGTCTCAAATATAACTTTCTTTTGCAACAAGTTCAAAGGTACTATGAAGCTATTTATGATAATGGATGAGTATTCCACTATTGTTAATGGATTACCAAAACAATGTAATGTTTAGTGCATTCCATATTTTTATTTCTATTTCACCACATTCCTTCAATACATTATTTGTTTGTCCTTGAATTCTATAATATTGTTCTTTGTAATGATTTAATGTTTCATCTTTGAGGAAAGCAATATCGAGCAAAACATGTGATCCCTGGCCGACTTCAAGGAGTTCATCAATTCTATTTTTTTTCCCATGTTGTATTAGTTTTTCTTGTGCACTCTCTATTGGGATCAAATAAATGTTTTCATTAAATTGTTCCTCTAAGTCTTCTATGACATCTAATTTTCCATTTCGCAACATCTTCCTATGTGAATACCAATCCTCCCTATTATTTTTTAATCTTCCATCTTCATTGCAACCTTGACTTTGAAACGGAGTGAAGTACTTTTCTAATTCCTCATGATGTGGTGCTTAAACCAACAAGTTCATCCTATCAACAAGAGGAGTTTTGATTTTCCAAAATTTTGAATTTTCTGATATGTTCCATGTCCTCATTTTCAATTTTTGCACAAATATTCAAACATGGATGTTAATCATTATATAATTAATATTGACATATAGATCTTCTGTTTAAAAAAATCAAGAGAATGTTTTTCAATGTTGCTATTTATATGTAGTGGCTATTTCTTATTGCATTTTAAATTATGAATGTAGAGTTTCCAATAGATTGATGACTTTAGCTAGGCATTCAACCTTGTTTTCGTTGATAAAAACAAGTTTATTTGTCTTTGTGCAATATTTCACTGTTTGATACACATCTTGAAAGTGTTTTTTGGGTTTTGTTGTTTCATCCTTTTCATTTTAACTTTTTAAATCTATTGTTTCAAGGCTCCCATAATAGGACTGCAACATCTTTGCCAACAATCTCCACAATTTTCCCAATTAAGCTTATGGAATGTTTCTTGATTCTCTAACGGTGTTTTTCTAGCTTTTCAATGGTCCAAGTTACTATAAAATGCATATTTGATTTCCTCCCATTATTAGCTCTTCTCCAATGGAGTTTTATTTTAGTTTAAATAATCGTCCCATTCCATTTGACTGTCTTCTATGACAATTGATTATAGAGGATAGCATGTAGGAATTTTTTAGGGTTTCTTCATAATTCTTTTAATTTTTTTGTGATGTTTGGATGCATGTCTATCATTATATAGTTTTTTTATATTCATTTTCATTTTTCAAGCTAGCTCATCCTCCCAGGCTTTTAAAAAAAAAATTGTTATTATTCATGCAATGCCTTATTGTTCCTTATACATGACATTCAATTATTTTAATCATTTTTTATTATAGAGGAAATGAAATGCAAAATTTGCAATACCACTTTTGTCAAATGTTTCAAAATGTGATGCCCATTTTGAAACCAATAGTATCGTTTACTTTAATTAACACGTGCATTTTTTATAATTGTTTTCTCACCAGATGTTCTATTCAAATATAGTAAACATATATTTGGTTCAAAAAGCATTTTCTTCATACAAAATATATCTTTTTGTGCATCATAGCCTCAAAGAACCCTATTTACAAAGACTTGTTAACTACTACACATAGTTCTTTAGAACTTTTTTTTCTTCCAAGCTTTATAGTTGTTGCCAATTTTAAAGGCATCACTAGACTCTGTTCCAAACATATTGAACTAAGCCGCATGCCATTGGTGGGTCATTCAATTTGTTGGAACTCATTGGAGACTATGGTGTAACCACTAAGGTGGTGTCCTCCGAATTCATCGTCTCTTCTTTTGAATTTGTCACTACATCTTTTGGGTATGGTGGGGAATTTCCTCTTCCACACCACTTTTAGTAATAAAACCAGCCGATACTATAAGATCCAATTATCTGTTATAAGCAAGTATTGGTGTTTCATATGCATTGTCTTTGGCATTAGGAACATTCCTTGGCCATTTTCGTAGCAAGATTGATTCACTTATTTTCCTTTTAGCTTGAAATTTGAGTAGGTAGTCACATTGCTTGTGAAACTACATTTTATAATTTGATTTGTTGGGTGTGTTGGCCATGGATTATTTCCAGGAGGTTGTTACAAGCTATTTAGAAATTCTAGGCAAACCATTTTTATCAATGTCTCGTATATTTTATAATCTTGTAAGTGGTAAAAAAATTCCCAATACCCAACCTCTACCTGGAACTTTGCATCTATACTCACTGAAAGATACTAAACTCTATTCGTGCAATGTTACAAAGTTGTAAACATCTCCCAAATTCCATATTTTTATAGGGTCGCTCTTAAATTATTTCATTCAATGGCCTCTTCAAAACTATCTAACTTTCTTTAGACCATTTGGATGAAATTAACTACACAAAAACATTATAATTGGCAATACATCCATGTTTCCTACTCGTGTCATGTGTGGTGTGTGTAACATGTAATTATGATCACTTCACTGACCCTTGGGCTTGATGTGGCTCCATGCCATTTTTTGTTTGCAATCTTGTTTACATGCCATGTGTCTAGTTCATGCCCTTTGGTAGTTACTATTCCTTTACTTCATTGCACTCCTACATAGACCTTCATATCAATTGTGAAACACTCAAAACATTTTCCAAGCTTCAATTGATATTTGGATGTACAAGAGATTTTCAAATATGTAATGAAAGTAATTAAATAATCGTGTGGACAATTTAAACATGTATATATTTTAATTGATGTGTATTATAAATTTTGGAACTAGAGATTACACATATTGGAAATATTTAATTTAGTGCATTTTTCACCCTATGAAATCCACGTGGCTAGGTTGATGGCCTGGTCAATTTCCATGTGAACATCCTCCATACTTATACATTTTTTTCATGGTTGGTTGCTCAAAAACTTTGTAATAAACATTTTCATCATTGTCCCATATATCTTATAATCTTGCAAGTGATTGAAATATCCCTATCATTCAATGACTACCTACATCTCTACATCTATAATTTTGAAATCTCTTCTTTCTACCATTGGGAACATATCCACATCTTGTGGTGCTTGTGAGTGTTTTTAGTGGTTGTTTTTCATATTCTTCATGACTTTTTGTCTCAACATTAACATTCAATTTTTTCAATAATCAATTTTAGTGTTCAACTTCAACCAATATTCATTTTAATACTTGTATTGTTCCACAATTTATTACAAACAATAATATTTTTCTTTCTCCTTAAGTTGTTGATTTGTCGTTTCTTTCGACTATCATACACGTCTTGTGGTTTTGGGGCCAACCTTATCATCCAACAATTCACCAATTGTTTTAAAACTTTGTTCCCTAAATCTTATGGCAACCATGCTCACCTACTTAGAGTTGCATAGAATCATCTTTGGGGTTTCAAGAATTTTGTTGATAGCAAGTTTCCAAGGGTTATTAAATCCTCTATTGACAAATCATTAAGTAAACTTGTGAAAAAATGTTTAGAATTAGTTTTTTCAAACTTGCGTGTTTAAAAAAAAATCCATGGCATGTGTAAACATCACCCAGTGGTAGTCTTCCATATCCTCCTTTAAAATGTTTATAGTTTGTTTCAATAATATAATTCTTTCTTTGTCTATTTTCGCATTTGCCCATTGCCAAGTTGCCCATTCATTTGTTTTGTCAATTTTTTTTTCCCATTATGTTCCCCATGTTCTAATTTCCAGCAAATGTTAGAGGGGGAGTAACCAAGTGTCATCTCTTGGACATTCCCAAGGTTTTGTTGTCATCTCACATATTATATCCAATATGCTTGAAATTAATGTATATTCAATCATTAATTCCAATGTTTTTAATGTGAAAATTGGTGGCAATTTTCCTCTTGTCATTGTAAAATAGAGGCTTGTTGTATTAATCGAGCAAATTAGTAGTAGAGGAAAAAAAATGCAATTTGATTATGCAAGTAGCAAGAATTGTGTTAAACCTAAGAGCTTGAAAAAGTGAATGAAAATAAAAAATAACTTAAACTATTGTAAGCAATGTGAAGTGTCATGGGTTGTTTCATATTGTTTTTTGTTCTTAATGGGCACATGCCTTTTGGTGGTGAACAATTAGTGTTCAAATTGGCACATACCTCTTGGTGGGTCTATGGGATTTAATTTAACATTCTATATGGTTTAGATGTTGCAAAGCTTGAATATATTTCATATTAAAGGAATATGAAGTTTGGCTTTAAAGTGTGACTTGAACATTTCATTTGTCAAATTGTTTTGAAAGAATCTAGCATAAATTGTTTCGACCTTGTTTCTTTTGTTCAATTTTTTGCAAAAATAATGTGTGTTGCCAACATTAAGAATAAAGTTCATCTTTTTTTCATACATAAAGATCATTTGTAACCAAAAAGAGAGGGTCCGAAAACACACAGCACACTGACTGCCTTCAACGAACCCAAGCATTCGTGTTCTCCTGATCTACTCCACACAGTTCAGACCTTCGATCTCACACAACACACTAACTGCCCACTAATTCTTTCAGACAAACATCACAAGATCAAAGACGTACAAGTGCTTTGCATTCCACACAACAACATAACAGATTTTACAGTATCTTACTCCTGCCTTGCCCATTCACACAGATGCCAGTAAGGGAAACTCTTTCACTACATTACAGACCATGTACATTCCTTGAAAGCACAAGTTCGCTTTCCCATCAATTGTTCACAAAAACACCAGATTCCTAGTGCCGTCTAGTCTCTTTCTCTCTAATTCCTCTGCAATAATTTGACCGATTACCAGGCGCAGCAGAAAGTTATAGTATTCAGCCAAGCTACTCTCACTAACAAAGCTTCTCATTGCTTTCCCTACAAAGATCGCTTCTTCTGTCTCCTAATTTTCTCAAGATCAACTAATCATCCTCTCTCAAATTCTCCTCCTCCTCGTAATTTAGCCTACCCAAAAGCTCATCAGACTTTCGTTAGCTTCCTCCTTAAGCCTCTCGAATCTCCTGCCACTTCGTTCCATCCAGCTCCCACCGTTAGCCGCCATCTCTTCTCCATCAATTTGACTCCATCCCTCTTCATAATTTCCAGCCGCCAATCTTCTTGGACCACTCAGCACACACCAAACAAGCCATGCAACTCCATGCAATAATTAATGGGGCGCCGCAATAAGATGACGGCTGATCAGGCAATCTAAACCTCAAGATTAGCTAGCGTTTAGCTTTGCGCGGCAACCTAATTTCGCACTACATATGTAACCCCTCCCTTCTTAGACAACTGAGTCCCTCAGCTTCATCTAGTCTGGTGGAGCATAAAAGATTTGGAGGTCTTGACGAGATCTCTCCCATTGGTGACCATCGGCATCTTGGATGATGCATAATCAACAGCCTTCCTCAAAATCGAGGTTACCCTTTCCATCTGTATGTCCGATGAATTGGTAGGGGCCCTCCCAACTTGTAATCAAAGCTCTTCTTTTCCCTGGCTTCTTCATCTTTACCATCGTCTGGCCTGCAATCAAGCCCTTAAACAAATGCTTACCTTTTCTGGCAGCATAGATTTTCTTTTGTTGCTTCTGAGCTTGCTCCACATTGAGCAAAACGTTGTCATGGATGCTTGCTATGAGCTCCACTTTTTGCAGAAACTGAACTGCAGCAGCTTTCATATCAACACCATCGTCAATCTTAGGAGTCAGGGCCTGCAAGTAGTTGTTTGCCCTCAAACGTGGTGTTTGACCAATAAGGATCATGAACGGAAAGAATTTTGTACTCATTTTGATCCCACATCGGTACCCAAACAGAATCGTAGCCAACTGCTGATCCTAATAATCCATGTTGGCAAGAGTAGCAGCAAACACAGTTATGCCATGTTTGATGGTCTTAATCATGCGCTCAGCCATCCCATTGCACTGAGGCCATTGGGGTGCATTGCGTTGGTGTTGAATAACATAGTCCCTACACATTACGTCGAACTCTGCAGCCCACTCCCCCGCATTGTCAATCAGCACGAATTTGGGAACTCCATATCTACAAATTATCTCATCCTTCAAAAACCTGGCTGCCGTTTTCGCTCCATGGTCAGTAACCGCCTTTGCTTCGCACCACTTCGAATAGTGGTCGATGGCCACTAGAATATATTTGTTGCCCCGACTTAGTCTCAGGCAACGGCCCTGCAGTGTCCAGTGCAACTCGATGGAACAAATCATAAACATGAATGCTTTTTAATTGCTCATCCCCAGATCGGATGCTGCTTGAGCTCCTCACCAATTGGCACTGTTGGCACCCTCTGATCACCGCCTTAACATCTGCAGTTCGATTGTGCCAGAAGTACCTTCGTCGAATCTTTGCCAACGTCCGTTGTTCCCCGAAGTGCCCCAGATCTTCATGCATTCGTCTCACCAGAGACACCCTCTCCTCAGGTTTGGGCACAAATAATGCTTTGAAGAAAAGCTTCTGTTCCTTCCAGCAATAGTTGCTTGCCCTCTTCCTGATCCTCTTGCTCTCTTCAAAGTCAACTGCATCAGGCAGTACACCTTCCTTCAGCAGTGTCAAATAGTCTGTATCCTCCCATATGTCAATGCAACTCGACTTCACTCCGTGATCTTCCTCATCATCGGATTCTGTAGGATTCAATTCATGGTCCCCAAGCTCAGACAGTTCCTGAGCTGCCAAAACCAAGTCTAATTGTTGTTGCTTGTCAAAGTATTGAGGTTTCCTTCTCTTTAGTACCATTCGCATTCCCTCGTGCTGCACAGGTTCATCACCCGTTGACACCACTTCCTCACATGGAATAAGTTCCTCAGATAGGTCTTCTGCTAATGCGACATCAAACATATATAGCTGATGGTTGCCGACACACATCTAGTGGTTGATACAAGAGCAACATGCATTATGCTGTCCAAATCTTCTGCCCTTCTTCTTGACACCCATCCATTCCGTTTCTTCTCCTGTCTTAACACAGAGAAGCTCTCCTTCTTCTCTAGGTACATCAGTTCGAGTATCTGTAATGTCTTGGATCTCTGCACCAAAATCATCGTCATCTGCAGCTGATCCAACTGGGTTCCTGCTCAAGGCATCCACATTTGTGTGCCTGAGTCCTGGTCGGTGTACTATTTTGAAACTAAAGTCTTGCAACATGCTGACCCACTTGCTTCTCCTACCATGTGCATCAAATACAGTCGCTAACCACTCTAGTGGTTTGTGATCCATGCGTAGGATGAAATGCTTCATGTGCAAGTATTGTCTAAAATGCATCACACCCCAGATCAGAGCGTAGCATTCTCCTTCCATTGGATGGAATCTCCTCTGAGCCTCAGTCAAGCTCTTGTTGGCATACGCTATTACTCTTTCGAACTTCCCTTCTTTTTGTGACAGTATGGCCCCAACACCCTTGGGCGACCAATCCACGTCCAGCCAGAAAGTTTGCTTGAAATCTGGTTGTGTGAGCACAGGTGCATCCACCAGTGCTACCTTTAACGCCTGGTATGCCTGTTCACAGCCCATATCCCATACAAATGCAACGTCCCTCCCTGTCAATTCAAATAAAGGACCTGCTAAGCTCGAATAGCCTCTAACATACTTTCGGTAGTGACCTGTTAGACCTAAGAATGATTTGACACTTGTGACATTTTTCGGTGTTGGGAAATGCAACACTGCTTCTATTTTTCTAGGATCGGGTCGGATACCCTCCTTGCTCACCACATGACCCAAAAAGGTGATAGTCTTAGTAGCAAAGCAACACTTGCTTGGGTTGAGTTTCAAATTCACTTTCCTGAGTTTGCAGAGCACCGCATGCAAATGTTGAAGGTGCTCCCCCCAGCTTTCATTGTGCACATTGAGGTCGTCAACGAACATTTTTAGAAATCTGCTTCCCAAATCCTTAAAGACCTCTGACATAGTTTGAGTAAATGTACTCGTTGCATTCTTGAGTCCAAATGGCATAACTGTCCAATCGTATAATCTAGTCTTGGTGATCAGAGCTATCTTCTTCATATCTTCTGGAGCCATTCAAATTTGCTAAAAACCAGACTACAGGTCTAAAGCTGTAAACCACGTCGATTTTCCCAGCTGATCAATCACATCCTCCACGAGTGGCATCGGAAACATATCTCAATGTGTTTGAGCGTTGAGAGGCCGATAGTCTCCACAGAATCGCCTGCTCCCATCTTTCTTCACTGACAGAGTCACCTGACATGCGTATTCGGAGTTATTGGGTCTCATTTTACCCAAGTCTACTAGTGCATCAATCTGTCTTTTCACTTCAGCTTCCTCCCAGTAAGATAGTCAACCAGGAGATGCTTTGCAAGGTGGAAACCCTTGCGTGTCGATACTATGCTCACCAATGGTGCAGCAGCCCAGTTCGCCCTTGTTCGAAACAAAGACGTCTTGGTACCTCTCTAGGATTCCCTAGAATTGTTGCTGCCCATGTTCACCTAAATCGGTGTCAATCTTGATTCGTTCACAAATCTCCTTCCGTCTGATCCCCGATTCACGATGACTGGACGATACAAACTTTTCAATGGGCTCGCAATAAGAGTCGCCATCTTTTACCTGGACGGTTTGGAGCAGCATTGGAATTGCAGAATTGTGTTCAACACAGTGTTGCTGCAACAACAATGGAACAAGTACATCGTGTGTGGATCGATGCACGGTCTATCTGCTCTTTTCTGCATCAGACACCCACCTAATCTAGTCGGCATAATCATACCCATCCGTGATCTCTTCTGTCATGATCCCGTCAGCTTGCTCCTACAACATCAGTCGTAGCATTTCCTGTGGTCCTTTTGAGCTGACCAGCTCTTCAAACTCAGCAGCCATAAATTCATCTTCTGAGTCGATCTGTTCTATTCGATTAGATTCCGAATCATAATATTCACTGGTATCACTGTCATCATTGGAATCTGAGGTAGACGCATTGTCCCCCTCGTTGACAGCCTCTCGATCTTGATAAGGTACTATGTCACCATCTTGGTCGGTACGTACGTCCTTCCAAGTGGTCGACGTTTCTCGCACCATCGTACCCGTACTCATTTTCTGCAGCAAATTTACCACCGTTAGTGGCAACACCTCTACATTGGTCCCAGGCCCATGCCTTACCTGGATTAGACCTCATTCCACATTAACCACCGCTCCAATCTTCATCAAAAAGTCCAAACCAAGTAGCATGTCATACCCATCCGTGTCTACTACCATGAAAGTCATGGCACATTGTATGCCTTCGATTTTGACTTGTATCTCATCAACCCGGCCCAATGCCCGAGTGATCATTCCCGATGCAGTCTTGTAACTCTCATTTCCTGTCACAAGATGCATTATACCCAACTCTCTTACTACAGCAGCAGCTAGTACAGATATAGATGCTCCTGTATCTACTAAACCTTCAACAACGCAATTGTTGATTTCCACAGGCAGATGTAGAGTTTTGCTCCGATGCGTCTTATTGACGCATATCTTCCTTAGTGATAGGAGTGCAGAGACCACTGAAACTTGATTCTCGGTGGTCTTCGAATCCCTTTTTCTCCTTGCCAGCTTCACCAAGCTTTCAAGGTGCTCTAGCTCTCCAGGAATCATGAGAATGGTTTCCATCGGAGATAGGGGGATCTTTCCTTTTATGAAATGTGATAAAATTTTAGACCTCACAGAAGCGTCTCAGTTCGCACCAACTCCCTCCCTTTCAGCTTCAGGGATTGGCGCAACTCCTCCTGGTGCTACATTGACAGGAGTCTTTCTCCTTGGCACTCGGGTGTAGGAAAACAAATTTTCATTTCCACACAGCTTGTCAAGCTGCTGCTTGGTCACCGTTCCATCGTCGAGCAACACTTCTAAGAAATTCGTTGCTCCAGCTGCTGATTTCCCATCTTTGGGCTTCTTCCAACATTTGTCTTCAGAGTGCCCCAGTCCTGTACAGAAGGTACATTTGATTCCACAGTTTTCTGTCCTATGCGGCATATTGCACTTTGCACATTTTGGCCGTGCTTCATTTAGCCTCGAACAGGCAGTGGCCATATGGTCCCCACCTTTACAAAGCTGGCATGTTCCAAAGACAGTGGAAGAGGATGATGATGTTGGATCATGTGAATTCCCCTTGAATAAATTGATGAGTGTGTTGTTTAACGCAACAACCTGCTTTTCTACATTGCTCTCCAATGTCTCTTCTTCCTGTTCCTCTGGAAGAGACTCATACGGTGTTTCCCCGAGTTCACCCAGAACTCTTTCAACCTCCGTTACAACTCCAACCAATTCTTCGATATCTGCGAATGTTCTCACCACGCAGAGCTTTCAGATCTTTGGCCTCAGTCTGGCCAGGAACCTCCTCTTCTGCTTTACGTCTTGTATCTTGCCCTTCCGAAATAATTTGTCTAGGCGTTCAAAATATTTCTGAACCCTTTCTTTGGGTTCTTGTTTGATGGCATCCATCTTCATTCGGATGTCATCAACATCTATGTTCTCGTACTTCTGCACCATCAGCGTCCGTAGCTCAGTCCAGTCGGCAGGCACCGGCTGGAGCCTCCTAAACCACTCCTTCGCTCGACCCCGCAAATTCAACTTGGCGATCTTGAATAGCTTGTCAGCAGTGAGATCGCGCACTTCGGCAGCCATGGTAATTAAGTCGCTCCGCCCAATCATTTACATCCTCATGATCTCGTCCCCAAAACAACTCATCCATTCCTTGAGGACTCGTCATCTTCACAAAAGTTCAATAACACAATAAAAATGCAGCACTCCTCTCCACACACAATTCTTCAATTCAAAAACAGATGCAAACAAAATTGATCAAAATCTCAACTCCTGCAACACAGTTCCGATTCTTTAAAAAAAAAATGTCGTCCGAATCACCCATCAAACTCGGATTAAGCACCCTCAACTATCGGTTCCAAAGGCGCAATAGTGGATGGAACAGTGATGAAGTTCTGTTCATCCGTAGACTCTTGCTGGAATCTCCATTCTCCTTCCTTGCTTCGCCATACTTTCCAGCTAATGAGGTGGGATCTCGATCTGCCATGCTCCATCCGAAGCAAACGATCTCCCTCCTGAAATAAATCCTCCACACCAGGGATGTACAACCTCACAAAATAGTTAGGTGACATCGTCGACTTAGGAATCCAAATATCCCTTAGCCTCGGTAGTGCACGTTGTCGCTCAGCATATGCATGAGCAACTTTACGCAAGATAGGAGGTGAAGTAAAAATTGGTCTGTAAGTTTGAGGTCGATGTCCATCCCCTTGCTCCATCGATTACCTTTAACCACACTTGTGCACGAGTGTAGAAACCACTATGAACTACTTCTACAGCAATGTCTCCTATTCGAACTTCGTCGGGATCTATCCCTACAAGTCTCACTACTCCAAAGCCTAGAAAGCGCACAATCACTGCTCCTCTCTGTGGTCCGTTCTGAACAGTAAGGAAATCAAATCTACCAACAAGCTGTTGCTCACGAATCTCCTGAGTCATTTGCTCCACAGGAACTCCCTCGTCACTAGATGAAGACATGATTTTCAACTATCATTCTATCTAAGCATCTACAGGTTCTACCAAGGTTGGAAACACGGAACCATGCTCTGATACCAAAAAGAGAGGGTCCGAAAACACACAACACACTGACTGCCTTCAACAAACCCAGGTGTTCGTGTTCTCTTAATCTACTCCACACAGTTCAGACCTTCGATCTCACACAACACACTAACTGCCCACTAATTCTTTCAGACAAACATCACAAGATCAAAGACGTACAAGTGCCTTGCATTCCACACAACAACATAACAGATTTTACAATATCCTACTCCTACCTCGCCCATTCACACAGATGCTAGTAAGGGAAATTCTTTCATTACATTACAGACCATGTACATTCCCCGAAAGCACAAGCTCGATTTCCCATCAAATGTTCACAAAAACACTAGATTCCCAGTGCCGTCTAGTCTTTCTCTCTCTAATTCCTCTGCAGTAGTTTGACCGATTACCAGGCGCAACAGAAAGTTCTAGTATTCAGCCAAGCTACTCTCACTAACAAAGCTTTTCATTGCTCTCCCTACAAAGATCGCTTCTTCTGTCTCCTAATTCTCTCAAGATCAACTGATCATCCTCTCTCAAATTCTCCTCCTCCTCGTAATTTAGCCTACCCAAAAGCTCATCAGACTTCCGTTAGCTTCCTCCTGAAGCCTCCCGAATCTCCTGCCACTCCGTTCCATCCAGCTCCCACCGTCAGCCGCCATTGCTTGCTCCTCTCCATCAATTTGACTCCATCCCTCCTCATAATTTCCAGCCGCCAATCTTCCTGGACCAATCAGCACACACCAAGCAAGCCATGCAACTCCATGCAATAGTTAATGGGGCGCCGCAATAAGATGACGGCTGATCAGGCAATCTAAACCTCAAGATCAGCCAGCGTTTAGCTTTGCGCGGCGACCTAATTTCGCACTACACATTCATCCACAGACACATGGTAGAACATTTTTCCATGTCAACAAAGATTCTGTCATACATGTCAAAGAATATTTTGTCAACATGGACAAAATATTCTAAAAAAGATTCGGTCTTGTTCATGCGTTCGTGCTTGTTCATGTTCATGTTCATAGGCTTGCAGACTAACATCCTTAATATTTTTTACTAGTCATTTTGACTAGGTAATTATATGCCACGTGGCATTTAAACATTGGCCATCTAGGCTATCCCATGTGGCATTTAAACATGAGCCATATAGGCTATGCCATGTGGTGTTTGAACATTGGCCACTAGGTTATGCCACATAGCATTTAAACATTAGCCATTAAGCTATGTCACTTGGATACAACCTAAGGAACCTAGTTTAAGCCTAAAATTAGATACTTATTCCTAAAGTACCTATGTTTAGCTAGGAACCTACAACTTTAGTTCTTAGGCCTAAATCTAAGAGCCTATAACTAGCAATTAGGTATAGAAACCTAAAATAGGTTAAGGCAACCTATGACCTTTACTAAGCTTAAATGTACACCACCTAAATTAAGCCTACACCTAGATGACCTAAGTAAGAAAATCCTATTTCATTTTGAATTTGGCCTTTAAGGTTAAACCTTTTCAATTGGTTCATCCCAAGTGGCCTTCCTTTTTAAAATATTTATTATGTCTTGGATGTTTATGGTGCATCTATTTATATTGTTCATCATTTGGAAAGGATGACAAACAATATGGGACAAACTTTTGAGAGGGAGAAACATTTTCATGTCCAAACAACATTATTCCTAAATAATTACATAAGATACATAAATGAAGTAAGTAAATAAATAAATAAATAGGTAAATATTTATGTTAATTAAGTTAAAATAAAAATTAGTAATAGTTAATGTCTAGTTGTTTAGTTATAATTAATAATTACAACCAAATTATAACTAATCCTTACAAATTTGACATAATTCATTATATAATATCAACAATGTATTTGTAATAATTAATATTTAACTACTTAATTCCACATTTATTACTATATTTTAGGTAAATAACTAGTTTACCAACTAGTAATTTATCATAAGTATATAAATGGCCTACCTTAACTTATATAACTAAATTACCTATAGGTCAAAGTATGGGTAAATAGGTGGAGTATAGGGAGGGTATGTATAAATAAATACACCTACGTATAAGCTATTTGTATTTAAGTTATTTAGTTACATACTTACATTACATAAGTTAAATAGGTGGTTAATTTAACCTAGGAAAAATTAATTATGACAAAACTAAAAATGGTTAAATTAATTGTGGCAAAAAAAATAATGATTAAATTAACCATGAATAAAGTAATTTTATGGAAAAAATGATGATTATCAAACCAATAATGGCTAAACCAACCAAAAATTAAAAATAATTATGGTTCAATTAACCATATATAAATAAATAATGGTTAAATATATAATGACTAAACTAATTTTAGATAAAATAATTATTGCAAAACCTACCATGGTTAAATTAAAAATTGTTAAATTAACCATGAATAAAATAAATATGGTCAAGCTAACCAATGAATAAATATTTTATGGCTAAATTATAAATGGTTGAATTAACCATGAATAAAATAATATGGCCAAACTAACTAATGGATAAATATTTTATAGTTAAACTAAAAATGGTTAAACTAACCATGAATAAAATTAATATGACTAAATTAACCAATGAATAAATATTTTATGGCTAAACTAGCTATGCATAAATTCATTATCCCTAAAATAAACATGAATGAAGTAATTATTGCTAAAATAAAAATAATAAAAATAATTATGGCAAAATTAACCATGGTTAAATTAGAAATGGTTAAACTAAACATAAGTAAATAAATTTGGCTACACTAACCATTAATAAAATTAATATGGTTAAATTAACTAATGAATAAATATTTTATGGAAAAACCAATTATGAGAAAAATTAATTATGGTTAAAATCAAAATGGTTTAAATAATTATGGCAAAACCAACCATGGTTAAACTATTAACCATGAGTAAAATGAATTTGGATAAAATAAACATGAACGAAATAATTATGGTTAAAATTAAAATGTTTAAAATAATTATGACAAAACCAACCATGGTTAAATTAATTATGTTAAACTAATTATCATGGCTAAATTTACTAGGGTTAAACCGACTATTATTAAATTGACCATGGTTAGATAAACCATATATATATATATATATAATATTAGTTTAATCATAATTAATTTGGTCATGATTCATTAGTTATTATTAATTAACTTTAACAGTTTCCAATTTTTTCCTAATTGGTCAAACAAAATCAAAATGTTACATGTAATCCCAATATATCCAACTAATATTAGAATTTATAATTGGCCCTTTTGACCAAGCCTATTTAGTTAGCCCTATTGATTGAGTATAATAGGTGGCCTAATTAATTAGGACACTTGCCAATTTGACTAGATTGGGTGGTCTTATTGACTAGGCTACTAACTAATTTGACTAAATGGTATTTTAAAGTCCAATTTAACTAGATGTCTAATTTGACTAATTATTAAATCAATCACTCTAATCAAATTAATTAGTCAAAATATACTTGTTGTCATTCAAACCCTTGGCCTTTAGTAAAAAATACATGTCCTCTAGTAAAAAAACCCATCTAATCAATTTGGTTAATTTGAGAAAATAGGAATTTTAGTAGTGAATCCATGGGGAAATGATTTTCTTCCTTCATGGTTTTGTTATCGTTGTAAATCTTGAACAATTAGCACTTTTATTTGGTATAACACCTTTGAAATGACAACAATATCGTATTATCAATTTTGTGTCATTTTCAAATCAACATTATTTGAATATTAAATTTTAATTGGTAGAAGGTATTTAGATTCCTACTCTAGATCGACAAAATACTCATCACAAATTTTATGGGCCACAATTTGGTAATAATAGTTTAGTGAAATATATTTTTTCACAAGTTCGTATTATATAAACACAGATGTCATGCATCTAAAACATATATGAAACATGTATAAATAGGATGCAAAAGTTTACAATGAATGGAAATCTTTCGTCCTATTTATACATGCTTCATATATGTTTTAAATGCACAACATTTGTGGACCTAGACAATATGATCTTATAAAAAAAAAATTTGCACAATTGTTATTATCAAATCAAAACCAATGAGGTTTTTGAAATTAATAGTAACTTCATTAGTTTATGTTGCAATACTTCTTTAACTTTTAAAACAACATTAATTATTATTTGTTTAACATAATTACAATAAGGTTGTTTAAGTTTTCAAGCTTGTTTAATTATGTAACATAATTATTGGCCTCCATAATCTCACATTACATGCAACAAACATGTGAAATGACCAATTCAAAAATCATGACAGTTGTGAATTAATAGGAAAAAAATTGTATGAAAAAATAATACCTTGAACCATATTCCAACAAAGGCTAATTGTGTCAAAGAATACCAAGTGGGTGGGATAATAGTTAAATGAGCCAAAAACCATGTCAAACAACCACCAAAACTATTAACTTTGTTACACATATTTATGTGGTGTCATTTCAATGTCATGCTAATCATGGAAAGTTGTGTTAAATGATTAATATGACTTTTGAGTAATTAAAATTTAATTTAATTTAATTTTGGGTTTTGGTTTTAATTTTAAAAAAATTAACTTGAAGAATAATTACGTTAGAAATAATCAATTTTGTATAGGATTAAGGTAAATGATATTTTCAATAATTAAATTTTGATGACAAAATGATTTTGATGATATTAACCCACTACTCGCATTCAAAAATCACTCAAAATTTAAAAGTTATGGAATTTGAAAATTAAAAATTCCAAACTATGTTTGAAAATTTCAAAAATCATGTACCAAATGTAAATAGGCGTAATGTACATGACATATAAAATAAAATTATAATTTATAATATGAGAAAATAAAAATTTAAATAATTAACATATTTTGTTATGATTTGAAATTATGCTAAATTTTGAAAATGAAATAAAAAATTTGCACACTTTGAAAAATTCATATCCATTCAACAATGATTAACACAAAACATGTGATATATTGAAGCAACTATATGTATTTTTAATAACAAGTTGTAAAAGATTTAATTCAAAATTCCTTCATATGAAATAGTGCAAAGGATTAAAAAAACATTCATAATCTTTTTATAAAATAGTTTCACTAGCTCCTATTAACGCATTTTGACCCAAGTACACCATTTTTCCTTATTCATTGAATCTATATATTGCTTCTCTAGCAACATGTATTTGAATTCCTTGAGATTTATTGTACATGTCATGTTGACTCTTAAGATTGTATGAACAAACTTTTGGGTCAAATTAGCTTTTTCATTGGACGTAATAATGGCAAAGAAAATACAAAATACTACAAGCACGCAAGGCATAGATCAAGTAATGACATATTTAATTATGAAATGAATTGTTTTAACATTGATGGCAAAAAATCAAGGTAAAAGATCACTTACATATTGACATTATCCATAAGTGTTTTGGACCACCTTGATTCCTTGTCTTGGCATTAAAGACTCATGTTGTTGGACACACATGCCACATTTGATCATCAATGATTGATGTAAGGTAACTACACCTTGAGTTGATGGTTGCTATCCCATACATGGAAAACTTTACCCTTCAAATGTGAAAGTGTTGGTTTTGTGTCCAAGGATGCCTCAAACTTTTCATTCACAAATTTTCATGTGGAGCTCCAAAACATCTCTTTCTTAGGTGTGACATATTCAATTTCACCATTAATATTTTTTAAAGAGACATACAAAACTTGAGAACTTGGATGACAACCAACATAAAAATATTTCCGCATGTTAATTACGTTAATATGCAAGGCAAGTCTAACAACTTACATCAAAACCATTTTGCACAATGGGATATCCATAATCCATCTTCAACGAGAAGTTTCTTAAAGAGAATATGAACATTGTCCACATTTTTGCACTACCAAGCATATTGAATGACAAGAGTGAATGAAAATGTTTAATTCAAATATGTCTTCCATGACCTTGGCCAAACCATGGGTGTAACTTCCAAAACCATCTTATTTCACAATAGTCTCCAAACCAATGCTAAAACAAGGTGGCAATTGTCCAACATCTTAGTGGATTTAGTTTGCTTTTTGTAAATTTCCATTCAAAGGCAAACATGTATTGCATATAATTTTGCTTGCAAAACTAAAAAAGGTTTAGTGTGATAAAGTGGTTCAGGTTAGCATTTTCCTCTTCCCCCCAAAAAGGTTGTGAGTTCAAACCATGTTGAGAAAAAACTTCAAGCATTTAGGTTTGTAGGAAAAGGGCAAAAAACAAAGGACAAATTGACCAAATTTGAATTTTGAAAAATTTCCCCTCTTTTAACAATTTATTCGAATCTAAAATCTAGAAAATTTCCCCTCCTTTAACAACTTATTGTTAAAATCTTGATGGCCCATAGCCATATATAGGCAATAGAAAAATTAAAACATATTTTCACAAATTCCAATAATCCATCAAATTATAGTTTTGTTTTGCAATTGGAATTTGTAACTACAAAATAATCACAATGTAAATTTTACAAGTTGCACAAGTCTAGTCACACCCAATATGTAATTGCAAATTTTGACATGACATCAATGCATTCCACAAGGATGAACCATGATGCAATCAATTGATATGATTTCATTTGTTGACTATGGTATACCCCTCGAGCAACTATTTGCCAAAGGTTTGTGACTACTTGCAAGCTACTACATGGTAAGGTTACAAAAAAATAGTTTATCAAATAAAAAAAAATCTTTTCATCCTCCTCATCCACTTTTGAAGGCTCAAGATTTGAAGATATGTGCAAATAACACACTAGCACATGGCAATGATATAGAATTTTGAGGAAATTGATTTCAAAATGTAATTTTAATCCTCGTCATTCATTTTGGATGGTCCAAGATTTGTCCATTATTTTATTTTATTTTTCGCAAAATCATTAAAAAAATCCCAACCTTCCATTACAAGTGGTACAATTACTATAAATTTTCTTAAAATAAAAGTAAAATCTATTTGAAAATCAAAATCTCATGGCCAATATGAAATTTGATTTTTTTTGTTAGTTTGGTAGCTTATTTTAGAAATGGCAATAGTCCATGGCCATATATTTACAATTGGTTTTTCCCTTTATTTTTATATGTGTTAGTCTTTTTCACAAACTCCAACCATCCATGGCCAAATTTGAAGTATGATTTTTTGAGTTAATTTTCAAAATAATTATTTCAAAAATTCCAACCTTCCATTGCAAGTGGTACAAAATTTTGGAAAAATGAATACCACTTTGGAAATATAATGTTCATGGGGATATTAAAAACATTGTGGCCTTGCATAACATATGAAGTAAAATAAAATAAAAAATTCTATATATTTTCATAAATATTGTATCAAAAATGCCATCACTCCATTTTAAAGTGATACATTTTAATGGGGATCTTCAAACAATTGGATACATAAGATTTTTTAATTTACTATTTAATACAAAAAGAATTGTGGATTTTTACATTAAAAGGTTGTTAGAAAGATGGCCATAATATTTTTCAATAACATGATAAATTTATTGAAATTTTTATTAAACATGCGATGGCATCTTTGTGTTAATATTCACACATGCACCATCAGAATAAGGTTTGGAAATTATTAATTTGCTACACTAACAAAAAGATGACAACTTTTAATGCAAAATCTAAATTTTTTCTTACATTAATGTGCAATTCAAAAATCCAAAATTTCCATTTTTCAAGGCCAATTAATTTTTAAATATCACTTTTCTAAAATCTAAGCAATTCCAACTTACTAGCAATGAATTTTTGCCATGTTCCTAACAACCTTTTGAATGTTTTTTATACAACTTGATTTTTCATTTATTTTTAAAATTCATGTTCCAAAATTCATAGTTAATTTCCATCTTTAACAACATCATTGTCACTTGGAATACCATTTTGAAAATTTAAACTCCATAAACTTAAAAAATAGTTGTTACCAAAGTAATAATTGTTTTTCCCAATTGCTCAATTTTTATTATATTATACATTATTACTATTTTTTAAATAAAGGGTGTCAATATGACTATTATTTTTATCACCTAATTTGGTATACACATTCATTAGATGCATCAATGTGTGTGTGTGTGTGTGGATTACTATTGTGTAGACTTGTTTTATTTGCATCAATCAATATTTCTTGCACTAATTTCACAATTTTTTATGTTCCATATTTTCCATTAAATGCAATGGCAAATTCAATGGATGTTAATATTGTCCCCAATAATTGGCTAGTTCCATTGGTCTTATATATGAAAGATGTGAAGGTTGTTGTTCATGACCTAACCCTTTCAACCAAGTTCAAATTTCAGATTAGTTTCGTTCTCCTCAAAAAAATAATTCTAGATTTTATGGGGTAGGTAACATGAGCCATCTTGCAAAGCCCATTACAAATTTTACAAGAAGAGAGTGACACCTTTCATGAGGAAGGTACCAAGTTCTCAAAGAAAAGAATGATAAGTCGTAGCTTTATAGAATTTGCCAATGTCAAAATAAAACCAAGGAGACTTGAGTTGAGTGATTCTAAAAATGAAGATGCATACAAGGTTTCAAATCATACTTTGATGTTATCATAACTATCACATCAAACTCTTTTGTATTTGGACATTGAAATTTAGGAAATTTACATCATTGAATGTTTTAAATAATTTGCATTTCTAAATGTTAAAAAAATTAATTGCATTCAACTATGATGCCATTTCCAAAACGACAATGCAATATTGCCTTCCAAGTTTAATGGAGATGTCATGTTCAAACTACCACTAGCAAAACAAACTAGGGGCTTGGTGGGTTTAAAGTAGGCATGGATGAAAGACACAATGGTCACCTTTGGTGTAAAGTAAAAACTATAAACATCAAGAAAAGTAATGTTTAAACATTCATCATGTGTGAACTATGTTTCTTGTCAAAACTTGTAATGTGATTATTACATGAGGAATAATGCTTGCAATGAAACTCATTGGGAAGGAGTTATTGAAAATGCACGAAAAGAAAAAAAAAAACCACCAACTAGTTCAATCTTTCTATGTAGACATTATAGTTTGCACCAATTTGAATTGTAGGGTGCTTGGCTAGAATGTCTTATGTTTTGCATCATTCCAAAACCATGACACAAGCTTGCATCCACCTTGGGATCCTTGAGCATCTAGTCGTTGCATGCCTTTCTAAAGAGAGTTAAAAAATGCCACATGATTTAATAAGCAAGAGTACATGACAAGACACTTATTTCCACCCATTTAGCCATCGCCATGTTGGATAGTAAGGTGTTTATTGCATCTAATATTATTGAACATGGTGATGGATTGCAAACCAAGTTGTAAGGGGAGGAATTTAAATTATTGTTAGAAGAGTTCTCCTTTTTGAACTCTCCAAACATTCAAAACCAAATGAATAATCTAAGGCTTGGTAATAGAAGAAAAGGTTCCATTAACCAAATCTTAGAGCTTAAAAGATGACTTGATATCTTTACAATTACATCCAAGATAACATTTCCCTTGGGCAAGTAGTCCTAAGAATCTTGTTCAAGATATTCATGCATGATCCTATTAGAGGCATTGATATTTTGAAGTTTATGTAGGCGTGAGGGGATTCATACGGACCATGGTTGATGTGTGACCATTGCAAATGTGTGCAACATTGGACAACCATGGGTTGCCATGTTTATGATCCAAGTTTTACGATTGAATTTTGACCATTGTAATTTGTGAAATGCAATATGAAGATGTAGATTTGCAAATGTTAATGTAAAACATTTTCACTTATCGGGGTCACGAAAGAACATGTCATGAAAAATGTCAATTTCAAAGGATTTATAGCAAATCAAGTCATCAAACAAACTTTAATTCAATCATTATTTTTTTGGAAGTGGTGACATAAATCTTTCAATGGAGAATCAAAAGTGTATATGTCTTTGTCATTAGTCTTAGTCTTTTAATCAACACATGAATAAATTAATGTCCTAAATCATATGATAACAACAAATATATCATGATTACAAAAATGTCACATAGAAGCAAAGTACAAACTAATTTGCATTTAGCGGTAATCATTTGGTATTGGATCCAAAAACAACATTCATGATTTGAATGATGAGCTTGCATTTTGACATTTTATGTTATTATCAATT
>Ga0209611_10001846_pt1 | contig 36807 bp, 29 predicted proteins | sample S1TSphgellanicum_3_FD_187693 | JGI IMG/M metagenome (GOLD analysis project Ga0209611, IMG submission 187693) | Host-associated microbial communities from peat moss isolated from Minnesota, USA - S1T2_Fc - Sphagnum magellanicum MG (SPAdes) (version 2) | ecosystem: Host-associated > Plants > Peat...
TTCGGACGGTTATAATGCTTTGTGGAGACGGTTTGTACACGGAAATCGTGGTGGTTCAACCCTCGTCACAGATTGACACCAATCGCCCGCTGCTTCACCGGCCTCTCCTTACCCCACCCCCCAAAATAGACTGACAAACGTAGTGAATTAATATATTAGATAGGAGATGCCACTTATCCAATGTGATTATGATTTTATTTTCCTTTAAAGGACGTGAAAGATAAAAATTCACCAAAATACAAACCACAATATAATTTTATACAGTCATGCACATGGACATTAGTGAAAAGACAACTTCCTTTTTCATGACAACTTCAACTACATTCTTCCTTGTGGCTTTCTTTTTGGGAAAGGGAGCTAGTTTAAGGATTTCTTATAAAATTCAAATCTTCTTCAATTTGTGAAATTGGGCACTTCAACTTTCCATATCCTACATTTTTCTCATCATTTTTGAAACACTTTCATTTTGTGCTCTTGTTAAAGCTAAAAGTGAGTTCCTTCGAACAACAAACTTGTTGCTTCATTGGTTGAGTAAAATTTTTTATTTTTACATTTTTTTGTCATTATGTTTTACCTAGGCTAATGTTAGGGACATACAAATGAGGAGGCTACATGGTATTATATGGTAATATATTGTGTCTCATATTATTTAGTTGCGATGATCCCCAAGTTTAGTTTTTTTTTCTTTTGTTGTGAGCATCTTTGATTGACCATTTAAGCTTAAAACGAAAATATTATAGTCTCTCCTTTAGATTGTTGCAAGAGCAATGTGAAACAAGGGGTGTCTTTAATGAAGTCACCAAACTTACTAGTTCTTTGGTCTTGAAAAGAAACAATAACCCTTCTTGGGTGGTGGTAGCCATAAGCTAAGCCCCTTCTCAACTTCCACCCTTTCAAAACACACCTCCCAACCACGACTGATTTATTGCAAGCTGTTTATTTTTACATATAAATATGACCAACCTACGACAGGTGGTTGGTTATGAACATGGAGAGATTTTCACAACTACTTAGAGCCAACTTGACATCATGTCACTTCTCCCTTTTCCTTGATTTTACTCCTTTGTACATTTCCCTAATTTGAGCCAACTTGACATCATGTCACTTCTCCCTTTTCCTTGATTTTACTCCTTTGTACATTTCCCTAATTTGAGCCAACTTGACATCATGTCACTTCTCCCTTTTCCTTGATTTTACTCCTTTGTACATTTCCCTAATTTGCAGTGTGTTTTTTAATAAAGCTGTACAGGACTTTGATAACCCTTCCCCTATGAAAGGAAACTGAGCCCCTCAATGCTGGGGCATACAATCTCCCCCATTGGGTACACAAGAATGAATGATCACAGGGGCATGAAGTATGGGTGTATATTTCATGCTTCTATGAAGTAGCGACAAGGCTTGTCCACTATTGTTTATTTCCCTAGAAGGAGCCATTTGATTGGCCCATCACCAATATTTTTGAAACACCATACATTTCTGTGTCTGAAAACTCCAAATGATATTCATTGTTGCAATAATTTTAAACCACATGTTGAGAATAGGAAAGGAGTTCAAAGTACCTAAAAAATGCATTGGTGAAAGAGTTGAAGAAAAAACCACTAAATATATTTGGGCACTCTCCAACATAAAACATTGAAAAACAGTCACACTACTTTTTTACACATTCATCTTACACCACTTCAATTTTCTTTACAATTTATATACATAGAAACTTAACCATAGCCAAACAATATGGGATAAAAAAGAGGTGCTATTGAGAACATCTTAGGGAACAGATTGAGAACTTGATGGAAACACTATGGACAAAAAAACAAAAAATGCCCCCCCTATCCTCCCCCCACTCCTCCAAGAGTAGTTTGTGAAGGCAACCGTTCAGAATTGTGGAATGGTGTCAAGGACAGAGGTTTGAAGAGATACAGATGGGTACTTTCAGATCTTCATCTCTTGGACCTGTAACCACTGAAGCAGCTGGCTGCATGCCTGAACTTGGTTGCTAGTTCCCTAAACTTTAGCTTCTCCAAGTGCAACTCTCAACTGCCACGGGCCTTCTTCTCTTCTGGAACTTTCAAGGTTCTTTTCTTCCTTTCCCCCCTTTTTTGAAGGTGAATCTGTGAGCTTCTTGTCTCTCAACCTCTTCTTCCTCATCGACCAACAGCTTTGTGATCTGTAGATGTTCCAGGCTTGCAAACATCACTAATTTTTTCTCTTCAATGTACTTACTACATGTACAGTTTTAAAAAGCTTCAATAGACGATATCTCTCTCAATTTCTCTCTCAATTCAAGGAAGTGTAGGATGATCATATCTGCTGCTGTGATCAGCACCTAGTGTGTAAAGAATGTCAAGCACCCATGATGCACTTATATGTACAATAATAATTTATAATCTTGACAGAGTTTTGTACAAAAACTGTTGGACCTGAATTTTGGGAGTAATGTCAGTTTGGCGGAAGTCTTGACTGGTTGATGTATATGCTTCTCTCCTTGGGTAAGATTCTTCCTCTGACCAGGACTTTAGTCATCTTGGATGATCTGGTTGTGGATCTGATACATAGAGATCTGCATCATGATGTGATTTTTTTATCTATGTAGTTTTTGTTTGGAAATTTGTCAAAGAGCAAGCATTTGTCAAAGAGTTTGAATACTGGTCAAGAAGCTTTTGATGATCATTTCATTGATGGCGGCAAAGATCTATAACAGACCATAAGCGGAGAAATCTTCCCATTAGTTATCAGACTTACCGCTGAGGGAAATCTGTAACACATTTGTTGAGATTATGATCATGTTGAGCAGGATTCACAAATTATGACAATTTATTTGGTTGCTGCATTGGAGGAACTTCAAGGATCAAATTTGTTAGCACCCGTGGCAATAGTACTAGACTGTGGCCGCGTTCTGGACCATCCGCGAGCCATGAGTTTCACGGTTCGCATTGAAACTGCACGTGGCTGGAGCATGGGATTTACCTATGGCATCTTGCTTTAGTGATTATTCTGCTGCCATCGGATCATGTTGATTCTCTCTCCTGCAGAAATCTGCAATAATGTATTCTGGAAACTGCTGGACACATCTCGGTAAATATTGATTGCTCTCTCAAGCAGTTTTGTACTACAACGTCTAGTTTGCGTGAAATGTTCTTCCTAGCTCCATTCAATATTTAGTCTTCAAGTCCCTTGAGGTTTAGAGCTCATGAATTCATTTGAGTATGGATCATTGCCCACATTGACCATGACGCAAAGCTTCAAGCCTTGGATTTCTTGTCCAAGTTATGGCATTCTCAAACTGGTTCAAAATCATCACTAGAAGTAATGGAAGAGACGTACAAGAGTCTTTGAGAAAGTTAAGATTCAGCGAGCAGGTCGGCGATCCGCGTCATCGCTCGAGGGTCGTGGGGGCTCCTCTGACATATCGACAGAGAAAAAGGAATTTAGTTCCAGGGATGGGATCGACAGCGGGTCCTGCATATAGTATGGGCTCGCGAACCAAATGGAAAGCGGGAGACCACCGTCGAGGCCCAGGTTCGTATAACCCACCTCCAACAATCGCCAAAGGGCCCGCCTTCTCCATGGGCTCCCGCACAAAGACGGCGCAATCTTCTGAGTTCTGGGAGCGAGGCCCTGGTACCTACGATATCTTTGAGGGGTTGAACAAGCGCGGGCCCGTATACAGTTTTGGAATTCGAGGCACGTACAAAGCCGCACGGTCTGAAGGACCAGGTCCCGGAGCTTATGATTCCGTCAGCACCTGCTTCACCAAGACAGCAGCACCATCTTTCTCAATGGGAGGCAGATGCAAATCTAACTACAACACTAATAGCCCCGGACCCGGGACTTACGACATCGCTAGGAGCACGAGGTCAGGTCCCGCTTTCAGCATTAGCCAGAGACCCGCCGACTTCTCAGCTGCGGTTCCTCATGCTCGTGGTACGTAATAATATAAACACCTCGTCGTCGTCGTCCTCATCTCCCGCGGAGTGTTTGAGTACTTGTCGCTGCTTACAACTGGATCATAATAGAACGATGCATGTAGCTCATATGTATGTACCCATGCAACAATGCTTATAAATCAAAATGATAGATCGTGATCGACATTAGTCATTAGTGGTTGCTTGCAGCTTACATGAACGTGAGCAACACTAGTACTAGTAGCAAGTCGATGACGCCAGGTCCAGGCGCCTACAACATCGACTGTTATAACAACGTCCATTCCTCAGCTCCAGCATATTCACTCACCTCCAAAGCTACACACCTCAAGTCTGAGCAAGATTCGACTCCAGGGCCTGGAGCTTACTCATGGAACACCAGGAGTTCAGGCCCGGCATTCACCATGGCCCTCAAGAGACGAGACAACAACAACAACAAGGCATCGACCTAGTAAGTACTACGTACATACGTACGTCCCAGAGGGATCTCGATTGAAGCTTCAGATCGATGATCACAAAATAACAAAAGCCCATGAATAATTAGTCTTAAGAACTCTGATCAATCTCTTGCAATCCTCTTAAGAGCTCACCACACTCTCTAATCAATCAATCTCTCACAATCCTCTTAAGCACATGCACACATTGATTTCTAATCACTCAATCCTCTTATTGAAAGTAGAACAATCTTTGATCAATTTCTCTTGCAAATCTCCTAATTAAGCACAACTACATTCTCTAGTCAATTTCGATCTCTTGTAATCCTCTTTTAAGCACAACAATCTGAGCTAATCAATTATTAATCTCTTGCAAGATCCTCTTAAGCACAATAATCTCTGATCAATCTCTTTGGTACCAGAATCCTGAACTTCTGTATGAGTACATATGATATGCATGAAGATGTGGATTATCATTGCTTCACTGTAATAGCTTGAAAACCCACAGGCTTGCATCATCACTTTTGTACATAGGGTTAAGCTCTGGCCGCAGGGGATTACACCCTGTGAACAGAGTCTTCGTTTATTCCTCGAAAGCCTCCTTCTTTCCAAGTAGTGTGTGATCAATGCATGTGACTCTCCCTTTCTCTATGTACTTGTATATCCTTTTTTATCAATGCCTTTTGTCCTATCATCAAAATAGATGAAAGTCTCAAACCCACACATTTACAGAATAACAGTTCAATTTTAAACTTGTGGCCAAGTTCTTCACAAAAGCTAGCGCTACGAATCGACAATAATGGGAGTAGAAGCTCTTGTTCACCAAATTGTCACAAGTTTGTGGGCGCAATGGTGGGCATAACAAACAAACTTGTTACACATTTGTGGGCGTCAGATTTTTTGGACACCCATCACTATGAAATGTGGCTCCACACTAGGCACAAGTTTTCTTGCACAATCGTCAAGTAGAAGTAGGGGCTTTCTACTCCCACTTTCTACCACAATGATGGTTCTTGTAGGTTTGATGCTAGTAAACGTTGGTTTTCTTGGACATCTATCACCAGGAGCAATGGGTGCAAGTTTTTTTAATGGTTTGTAGTTAAGAAGAAGTAGCAAACAATGCATCACATGCTAGATAACAATGTCAAGAAGAAGAAGCACACCAGTAGGAATAACACATCATTAATGACGCGCTCCCAAGCCCCTTGCTAGACCCACTTGAAGGTCCAAGTATGTTGAATTACAAAAAGTTAGGACTTGAGGGCCGCTCTCGATTTCCAACACTAAAAGGGGGTAGAGGGGCGTGCTAGAAGTCCCGGGATTAGACTAGGAAGAGGGTCAAGTATTATCTCACTTGAATCTGTATCCAAAACCAACCACAAGAGGGTTAGTTCACATTCGGAAACACCCTTGAGTGTTGGGACAAGCCACGAGCACTTGGACTCACTTGACTCATCACGGCCCAGACTCGGGGGAAGCCACCACCTTCCCCCATATAATATTTTCTGCAACTCTCCGCCGCACTTACATCCAAATGGCTCTTTTTCCCAGGACTCCCAAAGTGGAGTCCCAAAACTGTCCCAATTTGGACTCTTGGGATTTTGGACGCTCATAACTCCTCGCCCCAAACTCGGATCGGGACGAAGTCTGAACAAAAGTTGTAGCTTTCGTCGAGAGCTTTCCAACGCCATGTCGCACTCCTTCGGCAGACGTCGGAAAGAGGTCGATTCCCGACTTTTAGTGGTCGGGAGTCAAACTGGTAGTTTGACTCCCGGCCCTTCTTTTGCCCATAACTTGGGCTTCAGATGTCCAAATGACGCATGCAAGGCCATTTTGGACATCTACACTTCAAAACCTTTCCATTGATATAAAGAACATCTCAATGCAAGGTGTTTTGACCCTTGAACTCGAGCTCTGAGTTTTCGGGAATCTCGAAGGACTCCAACTTCCCACTTTTGGGAGTGTGAGTTTCATCCTCACACTTATCCCAAAGTGGGGTTGCGACAACTAATAAAAAGATGCACTTGACCTCGCATGAATGTTGTTGCAGATTTTGGTTTTATTTCATGTTCTTGAAACTTTCAGCTCCAAGCTCCATTGTTATTGTAGCTTGCACTGGTTTTCTAAACATGTTTTTGAACTTTGAAATCAGAATTTCAATGTTGCTAAAGTTTATTCAGGTTGTATGGACATGTTTTTGAAACTTTCATTTTGAAACTACATCATTATTATGGTTTGCATTGGTTTTTTGGACATGTTTTTGAAACTTTGAACTCAAAATTTTAGTATTGTTAAAACCTATTTTAGTCTTTCAATCTTATGAGTGTTCTTGAGGTGCTTTTACTTGGTTTGTGTTCCGATGATCCTAGATCATGTTTTCCTCTAATTCTAGTCCCAGTGATGACCATATGTATCTATCTTATTTAATCATTAGAAGATAACAACCTTGTTGCTCAATGCCCTCATGCTTGTTGTTTAGTGTGTGCTTGCTGCCTAACTTGTTGATGAACCCAAATTGTGCATCCAAGATTGGCACCCATGTTCCTACATGGATCTATTCACAAGCTTGCTTGAAAGTTTTGGTGAAATCTATCACTAACCTCTGTGATAGTTGTGGAGTCCAAGTTGCAGTAAATTGTGTTTTAGCATGCTTTTCAACAATTCTAATAACTGTTCTATTTGTTACAATCCTTAATTTTGATATTTTTTGGCTTGTTTTCCTTTTTTTTTGTTTTTCCCCCTTTTGTGATTTCTTCTATAGTTACCTTGTTCATGGTTTTTAATATAAAATGTTTAGATATTCAATAGACATCACAACATGTGACCGAGAATAATCAACTAATGGCTCCTTTCCCCTTGTGTGTCTTGTAAGTAAATGAGGTAATGAAAGCAAATTGTGCAACCTCATGGCTTCTTGATTCAAATTTGGAGGACTTTGGTCTCCTACACCTATCAAAAGTAACTTCATCCAAGTTTACAATCTCATCTAGCTACTCTTCTAACATAGTAGGGCTTTGAGACATGTCGACATAGTAACATTGGTCAAATTCTAACTTGTTGGTAGGATGATCTTCAAGTGTTGTTTGATGGATTGATATTTCAGCTATATGGAAAAGTTCTGCAATAATAGATTCCTCCCTCCATTGTTGACTTTAATTGTGATCAATTTCTTCATTTGATGTGCATTATAATGGATTGGTCCTTTACCATAACCAAACATGACTATACATACAAAATGTTAATCCTTTCCCATAACCAAACATGATTACATATGACACTATGCCTTTTTTTTGTTATTGTTTTTTCCCATGCCCATAATTGCACACAACAAAAAAGATTTTGTTCGAATTAAATGAAAAACCAAACATATTTTTTCAAGATTGGGCATTTGGTCATAGGGTCACATTCAAACACTTGCACAAAGGATTGTAACCATTCACCAGTGTTGGTTTACACAAGAGGGGTGTTTAGTTACTGGGTGATGATTGGTGGGGGGCATGTTTACCCTACTCGTAAAAGGCCTCTAAGTTGTAATTAATGGTAATTAAAGTAAATTTTTCTTTGGGCAAGACCTTGGATAGTTAGAAGTAGAAAGGCATTTACTTCTCTTTTACATAGTTTGAACATAAAACAATCTTTGGTTTTTTAACAAAGGATTAGTAAAATTATGAAACCCACAAAGGCTATTGGGCACAAAAGGAGGGGTGCATACTAGGAATCACTGAATATGTTTTTTGGTCATTCCTCGAGGTTCTAAGGACACATTTTTAAAAAAAAAAATTGGATGCACCTAAAGGGGCCAATTTTTTATAAAAAATACACAATCCTATTAAGCTTCTTGCATATATTAGTAATGGACATTCAAGGCTAGACCATACTTTGGAAAACTTTGGGTAACATATCTCAAGAGTTTATGTATAGTGTTAGTATGGATGTTTGGTAGAAATATCGGTCACCAAACAAAAGGTTTTTTAAAAAAAGGCAACCAACACCTTATTACATTCAGTTTGATCTTTATAATTACAAGCCGAACATGGCTTGCATTTTAAAAAATAGCCAAGGTTACGAAATCAAGCAAACTAAGGCCTTTAGTTTAGACACATTTCCATATGGGATTTCTACATAGGGATGGATTTTCTCCAATAATTTTTGTTACTTTACATATTGGAACTATTGAGAATATTATTTATGTACTACTTGAGGTAGTCTTAAATTCCAGTTAGCAAAGTTGGCTCATTACCAAAATCTTTATGTTGGAAAAGGAGTGATTAACAAAGATGTGCAAAGTAGAATTAATTAGTTTTTACAAATGTTTATGATATTTAGTCGTCACTTTCCATTTGGCTCTAACAAAAAAACTCCAAGCAATTACTTTTACTGAAACCTGTACTCAAATAATCATAGGAAAACAATTTACTCAAGCCTTTGCAAAGTCTTACATTTGGTGGGGGATTTGATTAAGTGCATTGGTCTATGCAACTTGAAACAAGGTCTTTGTAAAGCAAGGGGACAGTGTGCACTCTTGATTTTGCAAACTTTGGTTTCATTGCAAAAGGCTATGGTATCCAAAGGTTTAAAGATTGGTGAGCTTCTACTAAGTTTCACACACTGTTGTTGGCCAAGATGTTTATAAATGAACATGTAACATTGCAAGAGGCTTGATGTATGATTTTTATTTAAACCAAAGGGATTGAAAATAGAAAAAGTGAATGGATCACCATATTTTGAGGTGGTTTTTCTATGATTGGTTATTGAAGCACATTTTATACAAGTTTGTAGGACATCAATAACAAGTCAAGGAGTTGTAAACACATGATATTCCTCATTATCTACTAACTTTGTGTTTGTGGCTCTAGTGGGATGGGACCAATTGCAGCAAACTTTGTTTACAAGTCTTGTAAAAATGTTGCTACATGCAAAAGAAAATTGGGTTTGAAGGATAGTTGATTACATCCCCTTTCCCTCCTATATTCCATTATGGTTTTCTCATAGATCTTTTATATTTTGGCAATATAGTGACTCACCTTACATATGATATAAATGTAAGGCATGAATTTGAGGCATAGATTATATTTGGTGGTAACCAAGGATTACCATAAGTTGTGGCTGGTCTATTTTCTATTTTTGTTAAAAAATGTTGAAATACATGTTTTGGAAGAAGAGGCGGTGCTAGTTCTCTGTGACCAAGTAGCTTGCATGTTGGACAAATAATTCATAAAAAAATATGTTATAAGTTTGATTTTTACACAATATGTATTGTGTGAAAATGCAAGGGTGATCATCAAGAGACCAAGTTGTTGTGAGCTTTGACACGCAAGGAAGCTCTGTGTTTCTCTCGTTGAAATATCTTGCACAACACCAAGCTCAGCCATGCTTGACTGTTGCAGAATCACGGACATTCAAGAGCAAACCCCAACCAGAGGAACAAACTGCGTTCGCGCGAGGGGGCGAGAGCGTGGGTTAAAACACGAGTTAAAGCGCTCAACATTGTGGTGGGGGAGAATCCGGCAAGGAGGAGGAAGGAACAAATGTGGCAAAAGCGGTAAGGAACGCACTCCATTCACGGCAGGGTGTACTGAAAAGGTTGGGCCCGCCATCGCTGCTGTCCTCCTGCAACGCTAGCTCACTGTAACAGGAGTGGGAGGGTTCATTCACCTAGTACCCCTCCCTTGCCCTTTCTTTCGTCGAGCTACATTATAGGTAACCTACGTTTCTTAGTAGGCCTACCATTGAAGTACGCCATTTTAAATCCAATTTTATTTTTTTGAAATAGGTTTTTAAATAATAATCAGAGAACGAAATTCATTTCCAAAAAACAAAAAAGAATTTTTTTTTTGAATTAGGTTTTTAAATAATAATCAGAAACGAAATTTCATTTCCAAAAAACGAAAAATATATATATATATATTTTTTTGAAATAGGTTTTGAAGATGGGGATTTTTCTGTAAGAAATTTCCATATTTGGTGTTCGGATGTGAACTCCCTAAAAATTGCCGCCGAAACAATGGCCGAGTACGATGCCTCACATTTTCACCCTCGCAGTCTGAAGTGTGTCCTAAGCCTTGACAATAAGCAAGCCAAGGCCGTTTGCGCGTTCTACAGCATGTTAGGAAAAATGAAGGTAGAACAACATTTAGCAATTGTTGACCATTTTTTCGAAACACTTAACCTGAAGTCTGAGAAAAGCCAGAAGGCACAAGGTGACAACGACGACAAGTTCAACACGCTGCTTGAACATGCTCAAAAGAAGATCGAAGCACAAATTGCACAATCGCAACAGATCTTTGAATAGGTCACCAACAACTTTCTGGAACGTATCATAGCAGCCCAACAGTCAGCACCTATTGCCAGTCATGACAATGAGGTTACAAAACAACTTGTTAAAGAGGTGGTGGAGGAGTCAGGGGGAAAGTGGGTGGACGTTGTGAAGAAGATGGGCAAACAGATGGACAACTTTGTCAGCCAAGGTGAGGCAAAGGAACACTCCACACGCTCCTGCAACGCATGTATCATACGATTTGATGAAATAGAAGGTGAGACAACACAAGAACTGTTAGATAAAGTCAATAGTCAGGTTCTACAAGGACAGATGAAGCTAGCCATCAAGGCTATGGTAGCAATGCGCTAGCCCCTTAGTAGGAGAGCTGAGACCAAACCTGAGACTGTACGCACACGAGCTGTACTTGTTACTTTTGCTACAGCTGAGGACAGAAAAGCTGTCTGTCAAAATCGTGTAGCCCTAAAAGGTACCCGCTAGGGCCTAGAAGAAGATTTGACCAAATAGTAGCAAAAGCAAAAGAGAGCATCATGGCATTTATTTGAGAAGGCCAAAGTAGAAAAGAAAAAAGCTTACTAGCGTGGCGTAGACCTTTACATCAATGACACCAAAGTCACAGCCCAGCATTAGGGGTGCTAGGACCAGAGAACATTACGAGTCTCCCTGTGGAACATCCATGGGGGGACAAACACGAAGCTAAGTACAAGTTCACATATACAAAGACTGTTTGATGACTCAGATGTTGTTGCAATGACTGAAACACACTTGTTCCCTGATGAAACACCATTGCATATGCCTGGTTTTCAATGTTTACACAATCCACGCCCTGTATTTGACATGAGCTCAATCAAAGCAATAGTGAAACATAGTGGTGGTGTGGCAGTATTTGTGGATGACTCATGGTTAGACTGTGTATCCCTATGGAAACAGAGGATAGATGGCACCAGGTTGTGGTTGTAGTTGTAGTTCCAGCGTTCGGGGGCTGCATCGTTGTTTTTGGATGTAATGTATGCTCCACCCAAAAGGTCCCCATATGCTTATGAAGGCTTGTTTGATAACATTGTTGCAGAGGTCGGCATGATTCAGGATCTTGGGGGCAGTATTTTACTGACTGGTGATTTCAATGCAAAGACCAGTGTAGTTGACGACTATGTTGATTGTCGTTACTTTGCCGACCACATGCCTGACATGCTACCATTGGGGAATGACTTCCCGGAGGTTTTGCCTGAGCGACATAACTCGGACAAGGGGGGGTTGAAAGGCTGGCACAATGAGTTCTTAGACCTTTGCCGCTCCTTGGGATTGCTCATTCTTAATGGCAGGATCGCAGGCAATGAATCAAGGGAGTGCACTTGCTTTGCCAATGGCGACTCCAGCCTTGTGGATTATATGGTCGCATCACCTACTCTGTTTGATTGTGCCACATCACTTGTTGTACATAATGCCCTCTATTTTGTGGAAAAAGGTGTGATTTCGACCACATGCTACTTTCACTCAACTTGCAGTTACCTTGGCAACATGTGGCATCAGCAACTTCAGAATCACGTGCAGACATCCGTCGTTTCAAACATGATGCTAACAAGTGCACACAGTATTGTCAGCACTTGCAGTAACAAATTGCCCAATGCACAGCACAGATGAAGGACACAGACAATGCTGACATGACCATGCAGTTGTTGCATGACTGCATTTGTAATGCCGTTGCGGCTGTGCATGGCTGCCCTGTGGCACGCACCAGTACAACACAACATCGTCATCAACCATGGTTTGATTTGAATGTCGCAACAAGCACAAGGAAGTATCTGCATATGCAAGGCTTCATCCTAATAGCCATCTAGCACGCAAATGGAAGAAGCAACTTAAACAACTACTGCATCGTAAGAAATGCACGTACAAGAAGTTGCAAGGCCGACAGTTGTGTGCACTAGCAAAAACAAATCCAGCCAGCTTTTGGAGGCAGTATTCCAAGAGCAAAGAGCAATCTGTGGCTATCAACAAAGCAGACCTAGTTGCTGGCTTCTAGAAGTTGCTAGAAGGACAATGTTCCAGTAATACAGCTAGGGGACAGGGCAGCTCTACAGATGAAGTGGTCTCGAGCCTGTCACACCCTTTTACAAATGATGATTGCAGCACATTAAACTGTGACATAACCTTAGATGAGATTGCGCAAGTGATGAGGAGACTCAAACGTAACAAGTCTGCTAGCTAAGATGGCATCAAAGCAAAGTTTCTACTAGATGCTCGCGATATGTTGCATGTACCACTGTAGATTGTGCTCAACAAGTTATTGCAACAAGGTTATTCAGCAAGCTTGTCTACTGGAGTCATTCATGCATTGCACAAAGGTGGTGATGCCTTGCAATTTGAGAACTACATGGGAATCACAGTGGGTCCTGTACTAGCTAAGGTGTTTGCCATGATTCTAGAGGCACGGTTAAACAGTTGGGCAAAAGAGAGGGGCCTACGTGCCAGGGGACAGGCTGGTTTTAGGAAAGACTTCCGCACCATGGATAACCTATACATTTTGCGAACGTTCATTGAACAGAGCACTCACAAACGTAAAAAGGTGTATTGCTGTTTTGTGGACTTTCGCAAAGCTTTTAATACAGTGCCTCGTGCTCTACTATGGCAGGTGCTGGCTAAGATGGGAATTGTGGGTCGCTTCATGCAGTGTCTACAAAGCATGTACAGCCAAAACAGCGTCAGAATTATGCATCCAACTAAAGGGCTATCAACCTGGTTCTCATGTGGCATTGGGGTCAAACAAGGCTGTCCACTAAGCCCACTGCTTTTTGGACTTTACCTTGATGGACTTGAGAAGCATCTAGATGCACTTGATGGCAACAGCCCACCACAGCTGGCAGACATAATAGTCAAATTACTGCTGTATGCAAATGATTTGGCATTGATGTCAGAGACCCCACAAGGGTTGCAGAGACAAATAGATGCTCTGTCTGAGTTCTATGTTGAACGACAATTGGTCATCAATGTGAGCAAGACCAAGGTGATGGTGTTTGAGAAATGTCGAAGTGCAACGCCATAGTTCATATATAAAGGGACAACCATTGAGCAGGTTCAATCATTCAGATACCTAGGCTTAGAGTTACATAGTACAAGAGGCATGGCAATAGCCATACACAAACTGACTACTGCTGGGAAGAAGGCATTGTTTGCATTACATCGCAGATGTAATGATCTGAGCATAACATATCCGGAAGTAATGTGCCAGTTGTTCGACTCATTGGTACGCCTAGTACTGAGCTATGCATGCGAGGTGTGGACAGGTTGTACAGGGGTGAAAGGGTTACAACAAGCAGAACACATACATAGAATGTTCCTGAGAGGAATATTAGGGGTCAATAAAACAATAAACACTTTTGCTGTCTTGGGGGAGTTTGGAAGGTATCCATTGGAGTATTTTGGTGGCAACAAACTCTCAAGTATTATGATAGACTATGGGAGTGCACACCAGATCGTTTGTTGTACTGTGCCTATTAGACCTAGCTCCAGATGCTCAGTGTGCTTAATGATAACCAACAGTGTTGGCTTCGGAACATGCAGTTGTGGCTTGACGACCAAGGGGTTGGGGTTCTCTATACTAATGTCAAGTGTGTTGTAGCAAGTGCATAGGCTTCTTATCTAGAAACCACTTATGGTGAACAGGCTAGAGCCAGAAGTAGCAGACTACGTACATACTAGCTGAAACACGAGCTGTACAACAGAATCTGGGTACTCATATGCACATCAGAGTTATTTGCAAGCAATCACAAATGTTCAGCTCAAGCAATCTTTGTCAAGGTTCAGATGTTCAAACCATCGTTTAGAGGTAGAGTGTGACAGGCATGCAAAGCCTAAGAGTGTACCGAGGAGAGATAGGGTTTGTCACCTATGTCCCCTAAGAGCTATTGAGGATGAAGACCACTTGTTGTTAGTGTGCCCAACTCACCATGACATTCGGTGCAAGTTTGGTCAACAACTAAGGAAACAATTGACACCGTGCAGCTTATTGCCTGAATTGATGCATTCGGCTAATCAGAAAGCGGTAGCTTTGTACTTAGTTTCTTGCCTAGACAACAGAAGTGTTTTGCTCAAACCAACTAGGTAATTGTTGTCAAATGTATCTTTCTGGTCCGGGTATTGACGTTAAATTAAAAGAAAAGAAGAAAGAAAGAAAGTTCCAGCAATGATACTTTTTGGATCTTCCGACATGATATCCAGATTTTTGGACAGTAAGCAGGACACCTAATATAAATAGTTTCTTTGATTTTTTGCAAAGAAAACTAAATGATCAATAGAAATTGATAAAAAAGATTTATATATCTCTCTCTCACACACACATTGGAAGGAAGGAAAGCGAAGTGGAAGGAGGGAAAGAAAGAAGTAAGAACATTTGTGAGATCAATTTAAGTCAAAGGGAGAAGAAAGTTCTGAGTACCATTTCCAATCAAGTTGCATAATTAAATTGGCAACATTTGAGAAATCTTTATATCAACAACAACAACAAAAGTTCTTCTTGGAGTTTTTTTTCACCTGATGTATGGCTAGCTAGATGATCAATCAAGTTCCTTCAAGAAGCAAATTTCAAACATCAATTTCCCATATATGACATGTCAATGTACCTGCCGTTGCTAGATAATACTTTTCTCACTTAATCCATTTGTTCCACCTTTTGTGCGATTTGACGCATGCCGATTCTGGATTGTTATGGCAATGGTCTCTAATTGCCAACTTTGAAGAAGGTGCCTTTCTTGTCCTACATTTTGTACTCATACTTCTCTCGGGAGAGTTTTCACTTGTCCTACAATTTGTACTAGTACTTTGCTCATGAGAGTTGTCACATGTTGAGATGTTAAATTGCAGAAATAGTATTTCCCCTACTATTTCTGCAATCTTCTGGTTTCGCACAATCATTCGCTTATGTTCCTGAAAAGACAAAGAATTGGATTGTAGTGTATGATTTTTGGAGCAAGATTCAGCCTCTAAAATCATAAAAATTCATCAAAACAAAATTCAATTTCAGATGTTACTTGGTTGCAAATTTTCAAGCTCAATAAACCAGATTTTTTTTCCACCACTTGGACCTTTTGAGCAGAAGTAAGTTGTTGATGAAAGTCATGAGCAAACTGCTCCAAATTTAACAACAATTTGTTCATCTCCAGCACTAGTGTCTGCCATGATTCATGAACATGTTAAAAGAAGACTCTTCCAAAAGGAGATAATAAAAATCACAATAGCAAATTAATTAACAAAGTCCTCATGAAGAAATATCAATGATGATCTTGTCATGATCTTTCTTTGTTTTCTTGAACAACTTGAACTCTGCCGATCTCAGCATTTTCCCTCTGGCAAGATGGGAAATTGTAAGAAGAAAGCATGGAAAAAGTAAATTGGGTATGATGAGTGATGAAACAACAAAAACAAGTCCATTTCTCACTCACATTTAAGCAGTTTTGGAATCCTCACCCACGACTCCATTCACATTTTTTGTTCACTTATACTGTAGCACATACCCAAATTGCTCAAGCTAAAAAATAATTCAAAACTAAAGAATCAAGAACAAAGAAATTTAAAGTTCTGTGATCACACACCAAAACCAGTTGAGTAGAAGGAAGCCTTCTCTGAACGCTCACACATATACTGGAACTGGAATTTGATCACACAATGCAACACAGACAACACCCAAAAAACACCCACCAATTTTGATCATTGTACTGGATTACAAAAAATAAATCTGTTCAAGCAACTTCTTGTAAGGATTGAAGCCACAAAAAAAAGCACACAACATGGAGCACAACAAAACAAAGTGTCTGGCCCTCAAATTTCTTCATGTTTAATCTTCATCATCTTCACTGGAAGAGTGTCACATGGGCGGGCGGGTGTATTTCGTGTATGAATCTTGTACTATCTGGAGAGCTACACAGTTATAAAAATAGAGGTATAATGGAGATTACCACTTTGTAGGTAGAGATGAAGAGTTTTAGTAGCAAAACATAAGTTGAAGCAAAACTTGTTATTGAGAGTTGAAGAAAAAACACACCATGTGTGCGCACTTGCATGATTTGTGTGTATGCATGTGGAAGAATGGAATTTTGTGAGAGAGAGAAAATGGATTTGTTTGCAAGATGGAGAGAGAATGGATTTGTGTGTGCTGGGGGGTGGGTGTGGAAACAGATGGAGCTTTGAGGGAGACTTACCAGATGTGGTAGAGAGGAGGGGGACTCTTGCTGGATGAACAAATAGCACTGTAATCGTGTGGAGACAAATTGGTAGGCGTGCTGCAAGGGAGGCGTGCTCTTTGGAATGTTTTGAGACATCTTGTTCGTCCTTGACTACAGCACAAATTGCATACCGCACCGATCATGCTTTCTTCATCTTCATCAGGTTGAGAAGAACAACAACATGAAGATGCTGATTGCAGAACATTGTTTCTGTTTCTGGTGGTGATGACACATGTTGGCAGCTTTGTTTCTTCCACTCCCAAGAATTGGCACCATGCTTTACGCAACATGCATTCCAGTAGCTTCATTTCCAACGTTTCCCGCACCTCTTTCTCGAATGCCAATTGCATTCGTGCGCACTCTTCTTCTTCCGACATCTGCCTTTGCTCCTCCGCTTGCCTCCTTTCTTCTTCTTGCTTCTGCGCTTGTTCCTGTGCTAGCGTTTTCTGCGTTTCCACTTCTCGTGCTCTTTCTTCTTCCTCCCTCAGAATTTGGTCAAGATATTTTTTCGTCTGCTCTTCTACTCTTTGCATGCATTCTGACATCCTGCATCTCTCATTTTCCTCCCTCTGTTGTCTCTTTCTCTCTTCTTCTTCCCTTTGCAGCCGCTGAAGCTGGCATCTGCTCTTCTCCTCTTCTTCCTTTTGCAATGTCCTTTTCTCTTCCTCTTCCCTTTGCATCTGCTGAAGCTGGTATCTCCTCTTTTCATCCTCTTCCTTTTGTAACCTCCTTTTCTCTTCCTCTTCCCTAAGCATCTGCTGAAGCTCAGATCTTCTCTTCTCGTCCTCTTCGCGTTGCATTCTGGCATTTTCTTCCCCTTGGGCTTGCAGTTGCTCCAGGAATTTCTTCCTTTCTTCTTGCAGAACCCGAGTGTGTTCCATCAATCTCTCCTTTTCGGCCTCCGCTTTGATTCTTTCGCTCTCCTCCCTCTGCATTTGCTCTAGCGTTCTCCTATCCTCTTCTTCTTTTTGCGCAGCCTCCTTGAACGCAATTCTCCTCCTCTCCGCTTCCTTCATCATCTCCTCTTCTTCTCGTTGCATCTGATCATATAACCTTTTCCTTTCTTCCTCCACCTGGTACATGCGATCTCGCACCTTGGTTTCATCCGCTTCTAACTTTTGCATTCGCTCTCGCACGAGAAGCTCATCTTCTTCCAACTTCAACATCTGATTTCGAATCTTAGTCTCATCTGCTTCCATGCGCTCACGAATACGATCCAGAGCTTCCTGCTTAATCTTCTTCTCAAGCCCTGCATCTTCACTGTTGTAACCAAGAGTGACAACACCACTTGTATCTCCAGGAACGTAAAAACCTCGTGTTGATTGTATGGACGGAGCAAGATCCGCTTTCACCGATTTGATGAGCGTTGTTTGCTCAGGGCTTTTCTCTTGATTGTAACCATAACTAACAAATCCATGTGTTCCTGGATTGTAAAATCCTGCTGTTGACTGTATGGCTGGAGCAAGATTCGCCTTGATGTCTTTTTCCGACGCTACTACAACTTGAGTTCTTTTGTCATAGGACTCTGCTATTGGATCTGTCATGGCTTTACAACAGGTGATGCAAGTGTTGGCTAACTTCTTTTGTTTCTTGAATGGTCTGCACAAGAATTGCTTGTTGGCAGCAGTGTTTGCAAGAACAACACATCGCCATCCTTTGTCAAGCCAAACAGCACGCCGGCAGAGGTAACCTTTGTAACATGATTGAATCTTAACAGCTGCTGAATGAAACATAGTCTGCATCACAACAACAAACCACGGATATCATAGATATCTATCAAGCATTTTGTTGTGCTCATTCCAACTCTCTCCAGTCTGCAAAATGCTTCAAACAACTTTGTTTCCTGCAACAATCATTGCAACACAAACCTTAATTTTCTTTGGTGTTCTTCTTGGAACAGGTAGAAGTAGGATCATCATCATCATCAAAAATGTAGCTAGCAATTTTGATGGTAAAACCTTTACCGTGCACCAATCTGAACAAAGTGAAGTTGAGCGTTTCATAACAGACAAGGTGCTATTTTGCTGGCCATCATGAAGGTTCCATCTCCAACCTCTCTCCTCTTGTATGTGTTTCTTTGTTGCTGCTTTGGATACAATGTCCCTGGAAGTTGAATTTCCAGATGAAGGAGTAGTCCAAATGGAAACATTACTGAATGTGTCAGTGGTTGTCAGACTGCTATTCTCTTGATTTGAACTTGTGCTTCTTTCAGTTCTATAACCACAATTCTCACTGTCATCAGTGTTACGGGTTGTCTGAGTTCTTGGAGTTGTCACAGACAATTCCTTTATAATTGTGGGAGTTTCAATATTGCTGCTCTCATTACTGTCAGTGGCAGTTTCTTTCAGTAGCTTCAACTCATTCAATCTCAAATCCACCTGAGTTTCAGCTACCGTTTCTTCTATTGCTACTTTTGGTTTGGGTCCCTGCTGCACATTTAATCATGTTCATCATCATGATGGTACTTTGTGAAGGAAATTGTGAGCAAGTCTTTCATGTTTCCCTTAGAAATTTGTTAGCCTAATGTCTGATGCAGTAATACTGCACAGTTTCATAGAGTCTTTAGTTGTCAATCTTATTCCATTGTTAGTGTGTTGCAGATTACCTCTCTTCGGGCAATCAAATTTGTCCATGTTTTCAGTAAGATGGCCTGCAATTGTTGCTGTTGAAAGGATGTAGCACCATTATCATAGCTAGCATTCACAACATCTCTAATTAAGCCATGGAGTCCTGCACTCATGTGTGCTTTTGGTTTTGTCTGGCCAGAAAGTACTTGCATAAGTTGGTATGTGATCATCTCTGCAACATGTTCTTGCTTTTCTTTGTGCTCCTTCCTGTTGTTGGTCACCTCTCCAGGTGATTCATCACCACTAAAGCACTTGAATCGAGCAAACCAGGCTTCCATACCTCTGGAAGACCCCCCAATCACCTTTGAATTCTGCAGGCCACAATTTTGCAGAGAACAAAACAAAAATAAGAGACCTTGTTATGACTTTGCACAAGATTCCTGTTGTTGTCAACAGATTGCAACATGTGGAGTTCATGGGTTGGCACTTATTACTCCCATTGAACTGAGTATGAACTCAGGTTGCAAGGAAATGAAAATCACATAAGTGATGAGAACTAAAATATTTTCTCTTGTGGCCACAGTTTAGGCTACAAAATTTTAGTTCGAGGAAGACAACAAATTGCAATTCATTGAATTCTCCAAATATGTTTCTTTTAGTCTCCAACATATTTATGTCTACAATAAGAATTTGGAAAGTTTCCTTTGTGTTTTAAATGTGCTTATTCTCATGAGAACCTGCCTGAAGCTCCATGTATTCACAGAGTGTAACACACTCACCAAGTTGGCAAATGGGTTGCCCTCCATTAACACCCCTTTTTTTCAAAAAGTATCCAAACTCTTTATGAATGAATGGTAAGGGACCCATGCAGGGCCTCACAAGTTGTTCTTGCCCCTGTTCACTCGGGCTACTGCCCTCATTCACAAGGCTCAAACCTATGAAACCCTTCACATGGGTGCCTTAGGTCCCTACACAGAGAATCTCTCATGAGCAAAGTCTTTGAGATGATTGATGATTTAGCCACCATAGAATTTCTCACCTGTTCCAAATCATTCCTTAAAGATTGGTTTGCCGTAGAGCACAAATTATTCTCACAGCTGGGACAATTGTCCACATTCTCCAGAGTAGAAAGAGATGGGTTTTGCCAAGGACCTACAATTGTAGAAACCACTAGTGTTGAAATTACTGTGTTGATCCACACACTGATGTTGGTAGCAATTCTATTTTGTTGGCTACCAATTGTTTGAATACTAATACAAACTTGCTCTAGCTTATTATGTTTGACATAAGAATACCCATAATTCTGAAGCTCTTTTTTTACTTAAGGAAGAATGTACAGGAAAACATGTTCAAAGATGTTCAAAAGTTACAGGAAAAATAAAAACTTGTTACCCAGAACTTTCACAAACAATGATCACAGATGTGGTCTAGGGTAGTAGTAATATTGACCAGTGTCTTTGGACCAATCATCAAGCTCTCCTGGATGCTTTCTCTTGACTATCTGTTTTCTTGTTTTTGCATCAAAATCAGAGGCTTTTCCTTTTCCCTTGATGCATAATCGTGCACGTGCACGATGCAATCTCCGACGTAGTCTTCTCACCTCATCCATTATAATCAAACTTTCAGTCTTGAGACCATTAGCCTAGTTATAACTTCATGATGTTTAATCACATCTAGTACCATTTTTTTCCAACTGCAACCTGAACTTTGACAATGTCCTTGTACCTGCATGTCTGCCACTTTATAACATAGCTCAACAGAAAAGATGGTGAGTCAAACAAACATTAGCTTTCTGAATTGTTGCCCACAAATGTTGCAAATTTTTTTTCCAAAATTATACAATCATATGTTTCTTGCAAAACTTTGTGTAAGTAATCTCGGCAATGTATGGGAGTGACCCAATTTCACGATCATGATTTAATTTTTCTTTTGTCCAATTTTTACAATCTTTGACATTCACTGGTGAAATGCATTCTTCTTGAAAATTGAGTACCTGTGTATTGGACTCTTAATTTGTCTTCCTGCCACAAGAACCATGTTCATTAACTTCATTAACTTTGCAGTTGGTCAAATTTATTGGTTGTTTTTTATTCACCTTGATCATCAATTGTGCAAGTTGCAAGCACAAAAGCAATGAGCATGCCCTATTCAACTATGGAGTATTGTAGGGCACACAAGCAATAGAGTTTCATCAGTCCCAGAAGACTTGATGACCATGAACAATATATTGGGAGGATTTGTGATTTTTCTCCTCTATCTCGAAAAACCTGGATATAGAATCTTTCACCTAAGTCATTTTGTAGTCGAGACAGATGCCACAAACAAGGTTAGCTACAAGAAAAAAATTGGCAACATAAATATCACACATTGCTCAAGAGCTTCTTATTCAAATTTTGCTGCATCAAATTTGTAATTCAGAGAAGTGAAAATGGTAACAACACAAACTTAAAGAATGAATCAGAAGAGTAAATCTGTATGTGTGTATGTGTTGTGCCCAGCATAATTTAGCTCATAGTTTCCACAATGTTTTTGGGCTTGGAGGATTGATCCAGTTGTGATTTTATGTTATGTTTCATCTGCTTTTGATACCCAGTTGCAACTATGGATGGGTTTTTTTTTATTTGAACCATTTTGTCAATACATTTCAACAAGAAGCCATGGCATTACCATTTTAATTACCTGTTAGAATGCTCTGAAGAGAAGCCCATATGTACCTAAGACACAGACTTTCTTGCACCTTTTGATATAACCAAGGGACATAGCCATGTTTTGATGATGATATGTCTTTTGGGCACAAAAGCTAGAGAACCTTTTCAGTTCAAAATTGCAATTGCTATTGACCTTACCATTGAAATAACCAGTGTTGGAGCTGGTGTCTTGACTATCAATTAGGCAGATCAATCCCCAATTTCATTGAAATTGTGCATTTGGGTCTTTACTTTCTCTTTGAATTAGGTTAATCAATTGTGGACATGCGGAATTTATTATTTCATTGTGAAAATTTATTGAATAACTAAATTGAATACTAAACAATTATTGAACTGTTTGAATATTGAAAAAGTATTGACTATTAAAGTTAAGGTTAAACAATTATTGGACTAATTAACAATGAACAATATTTTTTAATTTCCTTATTTTAAATATCGAATATTAGGAAGTAAAAGATATTGAATATTCAAGAATTGAGAATTTGAAGTTTTTTGAGTAATTAATATTCATTTTATTTTATATCTATGCAATTTAATAATTGAAAAATAAATATAGAAATTAGTATACTCTTTGGTGGGATCCAATTTAATTAATTGGTTTAGTCTTCAAGAGCTAGTTAGTCATTTGATAGGGAAGGAGGGGGAATCAACTGTTATATTGAATATTATTTTGAATTTTCAAACGGCATCTTGATGGGTTTCTATTTAGTTAATGAAAAAAAATTTGGAGCTAAAGAAATTGATTACTAGATGTTTGAATCCGAATGATAAATAATAATATCCAATTCAAGGCTAGAATAATCAACTGCAAACTCTATAACTAATCTAGTGAAAAAATCATCACATGGTGTAATTATTGTTTGTTCATACATATATGTCATCATGTAATATCACGTTGTTGATTGGTAATTTTTAAGCTTAGTTTTGAAATATATATTTGGGGAACCATTAGATTTTTGAGTGTCAATTTATGAGACAACTTGAAATGAAGTCCTTTACATTCAAAACCTCATGATGTACAATTGTCTATATGGGATTATTGAGAAAAATTCATAGTAATACTTTGAACATTACTTATGATTGTTTCCAGTAAAACTAAAACTATAAACAAAACAAAGAATAGTTGTGTCATAGCCTTGATAGTGTTAATTGTGATCATCAAAATTAGAATCACAAACCATATGGAAAATCCATAAAACCTAGTAGCTTGTCCCAATAACACAAAAGCGTTTCTTACTCTTACTTCCTTCTTCAACCCTTATGTAATTAGAATGGAAGAAAAATGATCTAATTTTTTTTTACAAATTGATAATTCCTTAGGTCCAAACTTTAAGAAAGACCGCATCCACGAATTAATGCATAGGACTATGTTATTAAAAACTCCACCTTGCTGGGCTTAATCATGGGCATGAAGAATGCATGGACATCAACATAATGAAAACATGGGTGCATCCATAGTAATAAAAGCCACACTTGCCACTTTTGGACTACTTATTTAATAATTTATTTATTCTTAGAATATTTTTAATATTTTTAATTAATTTAATATTTTAATGTTTTTATTTAAAGTTTTCAGAATAATTTCATTTTAAATAGTTTAGAATTCATTAAACCAAAAGAATTACTTAAAAAGTCTAGTTCCAAATTTTTTATTATTAAATTAATTTCAATTTTTTTCACATGTTCCCATGATAAATTGTGAATGTCATTATATAAGTAAATCCATAATCTTAACATCAAATTAAACTATCATTTTAAAACATGAAAAATCAAACACTAGTTTAACTTGTTTTGATTCTTATTAATGTGAATGCATCCACTTGTGAACTATGTAAAAATTTAAAAATTATAATTCAACAAAGGCATTGTAATTAGATATTTCAAAGGTGGCATGATTATAGTTAGGTGTTAAAGATATAGTTAATGAACAATTTTTTTCCTAGTACAAATTTTACGTATATATAATTGATTCTAGCAATTGATCATACATCTCTTGAGTAAAAATTATGTTTTTCTTTAATTTTCAACTTTCATGTCATTAAAGCTTGTGAAAATTCTTGTTATGCCTCTATGTGTTAGGAAGTAAGGCTGTTTAATTTTCTTGTGTAGAGCTAAATAAGTTTATCGTTCCAAAAATGAATTAGGATAATTCAATGATCAACATGATTAAATCCAATAAGTTGAACAACATTACTAACTATATTGTGTCATAGACCAAGGTGAAGACTCATTTGCTAAGAGAAGATTTGTGAGACTTGGTGTACCAAAGTGTCAATGAAGAAATAGTAATAGTGGAACCAACTAAGGTGGTAGATTCAAAAGAAGACAATGCCAAACTAATGGTGTAGTTCAAGTAAGTAGCTAAGAACGCAATAGCTTCAAAGTCAATGGATGGAGTTGGCCTTGAACATGTCCACACAAATAAACCAAGGTTGGGACATCTAAAGGTTTTTAGGGGTCTTGCTTTCACACATATAGCCAAGGAGAGAAGATGTAAACTTGATTTGAAAGCTATTCATTGCATTATCATCGGATACAATGATGCATCTAAGACATCTTGTGTTCATAATCTTCAAATATGAAAAATTGTGATATTAAGGATGTAATTTTTGATGAAACTATTTAAAATGCTCCAAGCTTGAAGGAAAAATGACTATTATAATCAATCGTCACAACATTGTTTCACTTCACTTGAAAATGAGTCTTCCATCTTGGAGGAGACAAAAATGCATGAAGAAGATCCTAAGTTCTTGTAGTACAAGAATCACCACAAAAAACATTAATCAAAAGGATATTCTTTCACCTCCAAGGAAAGTGAGAAGAATAACAAGATCAAGCCCAATACAATTAAAGCTACCATCAACTTGAATCAAGAATGTTCATTTTCCCTCTAAAGATTACATTTACTCACTACAAGTAAAAATAAAACCATTTACCTAAAAAGAAACAAGTTTACGCCCAAGTTGGAGTAGGACTCCATAATAAGGAATGGATCTTGGGAGTTGACCAATCTACCACCTAGAAAGAAGGTTGTTTCAAGCAAGTGAATGTACCATGTGAAGCTAGCTACTAACAAAATGTGAAGGAATTCAAAGCAAAATTTGTTGTTTAGGGTTTTAAACAAATTGAAGGTTTGGACTTTCAAGAGATATTCATTCCAACCATAAAATGGGCAAAATACACACGATAATAACAATGGCATCCAAATAAAGATGAACAATAAAACAATTAAATCAACATTCTTCAATGGTCACTTGGTTGAGGAAGTTTATGCAATTCAACCAAAGAGATTTAAAGTACAAGGTACTTAAGAAGACAAAGTTAATCAATTGAAAAAAACACTTTGTGAATTGAAATAGGCTCCAAGAGCCTAACATTCCAAGGTAGATTCCTTATTAGAAAGGAGTAATCCCGAAAAATGGGTTGTGCATTATACTCATTCTTTATTATGTAGGTAATATTTTTTCTAAAAAAGGGACAACACTACTAAAATACTAGAAGTAGATAAAGAATTAATTACAAAGCATTTTGAAATGTCAAAGCTAGGACATGTTTGTCTTTTTCAAGAGAAGTTATTTATTTTGAAGATGGAATCTTTTTGATATAGAGAAAATATGAAAAAACAATACTCGAAAGACTTGGGATGACTAATTGTTATTCAATGACTACATCGAGGGAAAAAAGGGTTAAGATCTAGCTTGATATGGAGTTAGAAGCTACTAATCAAATAGAGTACCAAAGTTTAATGAGTAGTTTAATATATTATACACTAACAAAACATGATATGTCATTTTCCATTAATTGCATGACTAGGTGTGGATTTTCTTCGCAAGAGCCACACTCACAAGTAGCCATGGGCATTCTTAAGTACATTCAAGGGACAAAAAGAATATGAAATATTTTTTCCTCAAGGATAGAGATTTTTTTTTTAAAATTGTAGCCAATTAATTGTAGGAATAGGCTACAACCCATATTAACCCATAGTTGCATGTTCAACCTTGAGGCTGAACATCATGCATATATAAATGTGGCTACTTATAGATGTGACTAGAGAAATATCTCTTGGTTGAGAGCATTGTTAGCATAATTAAACATTGGTGACAAAAAGTGCATAGTAATATTATGTGATAATTAGATAGTCCACTCAAATTGATGAATAATCTTATATTCCACTTAGTAAAACAAAGCATTATAGAATTACAACATCACTTCATCAAAGTGAAAATAGAACAAAAATAAAATAAAATAACATAATATGTGCATACACTTGAACAAAATGTAGACAAAATGTTCACCCAAGTCTCCTGCTACAAAAAATATTTGAAACCTTGAGGGAAATTTGAGTAAGAATCATGAGTATCACCCATGAGCTACAACAAGGAAATGAAACCTCTCATGTAATAATTTTTTCAAAGCTCATACATAAACAAAGATTTGAGTTTCTTACATTTTGTTCATAGTTTTATTTAATTTGATTTTTACTAGAATATTGCATTGCATAACTTGGACAGAATATAGAATGGACATCCAATGTTGAAAACGACGATCATGGATGAAAGATCGACGTTTTCATCCTGTTGCTCTTCTTCTTGCCGATTCTACTTCGCGACAAAGACACTTTGCGGCGCTCGTCGTCGTCGTCGTCGTCGGTGCTCTTCTTGTTGTTCTTCTTGCTGTTTCTTCTTCTCTACAAAGACAATTTGCGGCGACTCTGTTTGTTCGTCGCAACGAATACCAAAAGTTGTGGCGTGGCGCATCAAAGACAGCGGGAAATTTCGGCTCCAATAGTGCACAATGCGTTTGCGCTGCTTTGGAGTAGATTACTACGCGCAGGCGTCAAGAGCGGCGCACGATAGGGATAGGAGCTTCCTCCGTTTTCCGCTTCCCACTAGTGGTTTGGTTGAAGAGGAAGAAATTGGAATTCTCCATGACGACTGTATCGTCGCGTCCTTGCTTGAACTCAATTGGCTCCAACATGTGCCTGCAAGCGTTCATTTCTCTGCGGATGTCGACTTCGATATTCATTGTTCTGAGGACATTGTGCAACAGCTCCTGTCACAGATCCTGCCTTCCAAGTTACCGTGTGAGCGTGTGCCCAGTGTTTGCGGTGTAGCGATGTTTGACGATCCATTCTTGGAAGATCAATGTTTCTCTAATGATGAGGTACCAGAAGGGGGAGTACTGGAGTCTAACCTGCTGATGATGTTACACGAGTTGGAGCAGCCTGTGTTGGACGACATCTGTGAAGTACAGCAAAACAGCTCCTGCTCAAGAAACGAATTGGCGAACTGGACTGTCATGGCTGTGGAACAACAATGCGACGACGATGACGAAGACGACTTCTTGCGGTGCGATATCGCTACGGACATGATCAAGGTAAACCGCAAAACGGTCACTTGCAATTGAGGTCTCCTTAGCGTAGGATTGATGATCGTCTGCTTGTAAACAAGCAAGAAAAGCACAGACCTTCAAGGGCATCTGATCAGCAATCTAAAGCTCTGCAATGGAGTTCCGGTAGAGACCTGAAAATAGACTTCAAACCAGTGTGGAAACAACCTGATGAAGAACAGAAACAACATAGAACGATAACCTGAGCGACAAGCGCAATAGCGTGCAGCGGCTAGAATGTGAACTCTGATCGTGGTTCTTGCCAGGAGCAGCAATGTGGACTAGCACCAGGGCGGATCGACTGTGCGTCGTCCATCGAAAGCAGCACCAGCAGATCCGTGCGTGAACAAGAGTTTTTGAAGCTTTTGGACGACGATGCATCTGAAGAAGACCTCAAGATCATGTACGAACCGCTATTCAATCTGCCGAGTTTCGCACTACCAGAACTTGACGATGACGATGATGATGAGCACCATGCAAGCTTGTCAGTCAATGTGTCCTGTATTTTCAAAGATCGTTGTCTCCGTTTCAAAACAGAATCCCATGATGATGATGCAGTAGCTGCTGCTGCTCCTGTGCCTTTTCCTCAGCATCTGGATCCCGCACAATTCATGCAGGACATGTTCGCCCCGAAGCTAAAGCTTGATCGCTCTTCGCAAGAGCCCGTTTCTGCGCAGCCTGGTGAACGCAATATACTGTTTCAGGATCGTAGCTTGCTGTTGAACGTTGAACCTTGCCATCAACAAGATTACCATCCCAGATTTGAACTACCTGAAGTGCTTCCAGGAGGGATCGAGAGCTCTGATCCTTCTTCGTTTATTGCTGGTTTCACGGAGCATGCACTGGACGTGAAGCTTCCAGACCTAAGCGCAGTCGTTTCTCGTGAAAGCTTTGAATCTCTGATCGTAATGCCTACTTTGTCGCTGGATCACATCTTGTTCTGTACACTTCCCGTGCCTCTGTTCAGCGAGGAGGAAGCAAACCTAGCCGTATCTATTTTGGAGAGTTTGTCTCGCCGTGCAAGAATGTTCTCAGTGATCTCTGCAAGCGACATGATCTATTTGGATTGGCACCTGTCTCAGGGGAGTTCAAACTGCAACAACTACAGCTGCTTCTGTCTCCAGAAAAAGCTGCGAGAAGAGGGATCATGTCTTGTGCCGTGCTGTGCCCCAGAGGAGAAAAGCTTAAAGATTACTGATCTCCTTGTGGCCGAATTTCATCCCTGTGATGGACTCAATGAGGGGAGCAAGGGCATCATCATCCCGAAAGAGAGTTGCAACCAGCTACGTGGTCACCATGTACAGGAGTCTAGGTACAAGGAAGATTTCCCTTGGGCTTCTTTGCTTGAGGGGAGCCAGAGCCAGACACAGAGAAACAGAGGCTCTGGCTCCCCTCAACAAGAGGCAAAGAGACCCAAGGGAAATCTGAGGAGAGACAAGAAGAGCAACAGACATGTCCCAGTAAATGATAATATCCATGCTCAGGGCAACACTTTGCCTTTGGTTCATGCAGCAGAAGAAGATGAAGTTGAAATGCTCACCCGACTAGCACTCCAGTATGATGATGAAATCATGAATGCAGTTGCTACACAATTTGCAGTGGTTCGGCCAGATCAAAATCATTGCAGTTCGGACATGACCAAAGCCATGGATCCCCAGTTCATGGTGGCAGGAGGACAACAGCACCCACCACCCACCATCGTGAGACGACGGCCAGTGAGGATTGTTGCCAAACTTATATCACAAGATGGAGAGGATGTCATTTCTCTCAAGCGAAGTTTGTACCAGAAAATTATCAGGCTGGAATGTGAAGATTTCTTGGTTGTGGAAAGGAAATTCCAGCTTCCTGTTGACCTAATCCTAAGTCCCTCAATCTGCTTCATCCTGTACACTGTGCAAAAGCTGAAGCTATGGCTCTCTGACATGAATGTTAATCTGGGCCAGTCTCTGCTATCATTAATGATTGATATTGTAGTTTGCAATCATATGAAGGTGACAAGCTTGGCATTTGGCCTCTGCATTATGGTGAGTCAGTGGAACCTTGTTCTCTGAGTCTTGACAAACATTTCCATAGTCTGCATTTTGTGCTGTTGCTACGATACAAGGCGTGGCAGAGTCACAATGCCCATTTGGGTTTGGTGGGCAAGGTCATCACTCTCTCTAAGTAGGTGTCTTTTGCTTTTGGAGCTTGCCATGGATTTTGACATCATATCTGGACTTGGGATGGGATTTCAGGCTTTTGAAGGCAACCACGAATTTACCTCAGCAGTCAATAAAATCAGTCCCAAGCTTCATGCTGCTGCTGATTGCCTCAGCATGCGTGTGCAGTTCATTGTAACTACACTGCCCAACAGCAGTGATGATCACATCTTGGAGCTCATTGCAGAGATCAGAGGGACAGCAAATGAAAAAGTTAGTCATGTGCCAATTCCTGAGTGCATTACCTCAGGGGAAGCTTCTCTTATGGAGTTCCCTTCATTGAACCCTCTTAGTGCACATGCCATATCAAATCTCAGAATACCTCTTCATGAGTTCGTATCTTTGTCTTATGAAGACCAAAGAACTGCCCTCGAAGACTGTGACATCCCCAAACACAGCTTACTGTTATTTGCTGAACAATGGCAACAGCAAGAGAGGGCTATACTTGCACAGAGCATTCAATGGCCCTCAGCATCAGAAGTAGGGTGCCCTGCTCCATCCAATCCACCACTCAAGGACTTGCAGCAGGAAGAGGAGGACCATGCATATGAGCTTCCTTACTTTCCTCCTGCATCAGAGATCACTGGTGAGCTGGAAGCAAAATCACCAGAGTATGAGCCAAAGGGAGATGATTATTCCAGACTTCTGTGTTCTCCTTTCCCCAACAGTTTTGAACTTCGTGGTTTTGAACCCATCACTTTTGACTTTGACAAATTCGACTTTCTTGAGACAAGGTACCTTACAAAGCTAGCTCCGGCAAAGGATCCCACACATGGAACAGTTGATTTGGTCCAAACAGCATGCAATGTTGCAGGTCATTCTGCTTGGGATTCCTTTCGCTACCATCCCATGCAACGACCAGCATCAAAGGTTAAGCCCAGCTTTAGGCAGACAAAGCTAGACCAAGCAGGTTTCACCAGGGATCAACGCTCATCAAAGCGGACAAAGATCAATGCTGCCTACACCACCTGATTTTCAAGCGACTCCCAAACAACAAACTGTTACACAAGTGATTCTGCAGGATTCAAACTGTAGTTCCCAATGCAATGTCTGGCTGATTGGGAAGAACAGGCCAAACTAAGGCTTTTGAATAACTCTGGTTTGGTAACCTCCAATTGAAGCAGAGCCTCACAAGTTGTTGATATTGGTGGATTGTGGTGCTTTCGAATGCAAAATGTCCTGAGATTTGCAGATATGGTGAAACGATAGCTTACATTGCCTGCAAGGTAATTCAATTCTTTCAGGTATGTGCCTACACACATGACTAGAGCTCATTGCCCATCTTTGCAGTCCCATTGTCTGTCATTTGTCTCAGACTTGTCCACAAAGAAGCCTTGCACAAACTATGCTTAGAGATCCAGGAAGAGGAAGTAGTACCTGTGTTCATATTAGTCCATGTAACAAAACAACAAAACTATCAACTCATGGGAGGAAAACAATTCATGATGGAACAATCCTCACTGCTACTAACCAAACTTTTTCACAGCTGCCAATACTTTTGCAGTCAGTTAATGACTGCATAAGATAATGGAACAGAAATGCTGTAACCCGACTAGCATAATGCTTTGGTCCACTGAATCACTCTTGAGCTTTGTGTGCACCTATGACTAATTGCATACTGGCAAATTCCTTCACTTTGTTGAAGTCACAGACGGAAATAAGCTTGAAGCCACCACCAGTCTGTGCAGCCTCTTACAATTCATCAGGTGACCAGTTGACTCTAACTAATTGCCTTCACTTGACTGCAAAACATTTTTGTAATGACAATTTTGTTTGTCAAGTTCCTTCATAATTTTTTCAGCCTTGTTAAACAAATTTCTTGCTGCTCTCACAAAGGGGACTCAGACATTGTGAGAGCATTGTACTAGGTTCTCTTGATCCAGTAGTATGGATAGAATGTCTGGCAGAGTCAAGATGATGTGAAAGGCCATTGTATTAGTCCCAAAGATTGAACCCTGGTGCTACTACAAAACCTAATGCAGATTGCTTTCAATTACAAATTTGCTCCCAAATGTAGTGTATGACAGGTACCTATTTTGAGCTGATAATTTACAGTTCTCAACTTCATTTGCTATAGACTAATTCTGCAGATAGTTGGCTGTGATAAGACATTGAGCTGACACTTTAGTCTCTGTCATGGCTAACCTGATGCTGCTAACAAAATCAGACTTCATGTCTGTGGAAAGTCATGCTTGTGATTTTTCACTTCTCTGGTTTCTAGCAAAAAACAAAGAGTGGTGTCAACTTTTCAAGAGGCCAGGTATATGAACCAATAGCAAAATCAGTAGCTTTTCAAATGGGCAGTCCTCCCTGTTTTGGAAACTGATTGATAGTGGTTAGAAGAAAATTTGTCAGAGGTCCTATTTGTTTGGGGTGTTTCTCATCTGCTTGAAAATCCATCTGTTTTGAGACTACTTGGATTAAGATTATATTCAACCTTTGTTCAGAATCAATGAAAGAATCTGCATCATGGGTGGTTAGGAAACAGAAATCAGGAAAGCTTTTGCTATAAACTTGGCTGGCATGTTTAAGCAAGCCTCTGATCCATCCATTGTACTATGTCATTAGTTATAGCCTCCTTCTCTGGCTCAAATAGCAAATCATGCAGTAACCCTTCATACAAGTTGAGTGCCTTATGTTGTGAAGAAGCTTGCTTGTACAATTCCTGGGAACCATTCGGATCTGTAATCTGATCATCTGTTCCATGGAGAACAAAGAAAGGGGTGTTCACCATCTTCAAATTCTTCATCAAATAGCCACTCAGGCGAAGAATTTCAGAGCCTGTCCGCACACGAATATCACCAGTATAAACCAGAGGATCTGTGTACTTATCAATCAGGGCTGCTGGGTCTCTACAGACAACTGCTGATGCTTTACATGCGCCTCTGAACTGGAATCTTGGAGCAAGAACTGACAGTAAAGGAGCCAACACCTGCAAATGTCTCAACAAAGAATTCAAGAGGCTTTTACTTATGCAGCAGCAGGCTGGGAAGCCAATGGGAAGACATGAATATACAGTGAAAGCAGCACACTTTGAAACATGGGCTGGAAGCAGAACATTACTGGGAGAGGGCGTACTTACTGGAATGATAGGGTGAGCAGGCTCAACCCGAACAGCTGGTGAGGTAACAACCAATCCCTGAAACACTTTCTCCATTCCAGGCTGTGAAGCCGCCTGCTACCAGCAAGAGCATTGTCTACTAATGTCAGAAATAAGACTAAATTCCATATGCTTTTTGAGCCTTCATCCATGAAATTGCAGCTACTAGAGGTGATGCTGCTCTATTAGAATCTATAGTTAAGACTACAAACATTTGCAGTTTTCACCACAGAGCAGGTGACCCACAATAGATGATTGTACTTTTCTCTTCTGGATGTAAGGCATAGAAAGGCATTATATATATAAGCTTTTCTGTGTTTTTCTTTCCTGTTGAGCTCAAATTCACAGGTAGCTTCTTTGCTGAGGACTGCAGGCCAAATAGGTGCCTGAGACCAAGGGCTTCTATGCAATAGCTAATTTTCTTTCAACATCTGTTCATCTATATGTTTCAAGATCTCTGTATCTACATCTGTAGTAGGAGTAATACTGTAGTAGTATACTTTTGCTGTCTCACTCACCTTCAAAGCAATAGCACCACCTGTTGAATGCCCAAACAGGAAACAGGGCACGTCTGGATGATCGGCAGTTACTCTTTGGATATACACTTTCTGTGAAGAATGTCAAAACAAGGCTTCAACAAAATTGAGCTTGGTGAGCAACCACAACTCATATACTATTGTCGACTGTTGTTTATGACAAGGAAGAGGGAAAAACTCAGCAGCTGAATAGAAGGGAGCAAACTGAAAAAGGAAAGCAAGAAAAACTGCACAGATTATGAGGGTTACACTTGCTGTAATTTTGTGGCACTTACAATGTCAGCTAAGACGTGGTCAAGCGACTCAACATATCCATGCAATCCATCACTCCCACCATGCCCTACATCATCATTGAAGAATTACAACACTTTGGATCATCCAGCAACAGCAGCATTGCTATAATGTTTTGAGTAATTTTCCATTTTTCATTGAGGGACGGGTCTGTCTGCAATTAAATTAGCACTTGGTAGAAACTGAATACCAAAGATGAAAAAATGGCATAGCATATTTAAAAATTCTTATTACCAATCCAGTCCATGCCAAAGACTCCATAGCCTTGCTTGTTGAGATCCTTTGCAAATGATGCATACCACCCACTGCAGATGAACAACAACAAATGAGACACAAAATGTCATGGGTATGAAAACAATTCACCCAAAGAAGCTCTTGGAAGGCTCACATACACACACATTGATGAACATTCTGCAGACATTAACTGTGAGAATCTCTGAAAAAGCACTGCTTGGAAAAAGCTTGATTTTAGCAAGATTTGAAGATTTGAGATTACATATTCTATAGTGACACAATAATGGGTGTGAGAGTTTTTACAAGCTTCAAACAGCCTTGAGCAATTATTTCATTACATGATTTGCTATGAATGTTCTATGAAAGGAAAAAGTGTTATACAAACTATGTTTGCAAAAACTAATCCAAAACTTCATGTTCATTCACATCTTAAATATTCAGGAAAGTAGTGGTAGTGGGTAATAGTAGTAGTAGTACCTGTGCTCATTTAGTCCATGCAACAACACTACCAGTCCCCTGCAGAGAGCAAAGGCATCAGGTGGGGAAACCATTTAGGGTTGTAGGGTTTACAGTTTACGGTTTTAGGGTTTCTTAGTGGCACTTAGGTGACTGAGTTTTTAATCGCTACCCAACAGCATGAAAGGAGATAAAACTAGCACTGAGTCTTCAAAGCTGCTAGCTAAACTACTTGTTGACAGAGTGAAATGGTGAAATCCCTGCATCTCAATGTTCTTGTACTAATCAATGATTTTGCAAAAGACTCAAATGAAACTTCTTGAAAATGCAACTTCTTCACATAACTTGTAAAATGCTAACACACAGGTGTCCAATTTTTTCACAAATTATAGTTGTCTAAAATGTCCATAAATCAAGTGCTTGATAACAAGAGAGAGTAATTCATCAATTCTCAAATAGAAGCATATAAAACTAAACCCTAAGTCCTGTCCCCCCCATAAAACCTGTCTCAAAGCTCTAACTCTTCTTTCCTAAGTGAACTCTTTTTGAAGTCTCAATTTGTTGCTGAATTTGAATATGTGCCTGCCTCCCTCCTTCCTTCCCTGCCTCTCTCTCTCTCAGTGGTTAATATAATTAGTGCTTGGCTGTTTAGGGTTTCTTTAGACTCAAAGTTCCTAAATAATCTTGATTAAACTATGTGGTTTTAAGCATAATGTCAAAATACATGCTTTGAATTAGGCTTGCAGAACCCTGCATTTTCTCTAGACTGGATGTCCTAATTATTGGCAGTTAGAATTTGATGAGCAAAGTTTTGTCCAGGAGCAGAACCAGGGTTAATCAAGCCTCCACATCTCTCTAAACCTAGAACTCTCTCTCTAAAAGCAGAGCTCAATAGACCAGTGCTCAATTTGATTAGTGCTTGGCTGTTTAAGGTTTCTTTAGAGCCAAAGTGCTTAATTAAGTTTGATTAACCTATGTTGTTTTATAAGCAGACTGCCTTAATTTCAAATTACATGCTTAAAATTCAGCCTTGTGGACCCCTGCGTTTGCTGTAAACTGGATGTCCTAATTAGTGGCAATTAGAATAATTCGTGAGCTAAGTTTTTTCCAAGAGCATAACCACTAGTTGTTAATCAAGCCTCTGGCATCTCTAAACTGATCCCTTCAACCCTAAACCTACAACTTAGCTCTTGAAGTTATGTATTTTGAGATTATACTCACTTCATGTTCTTGTCGATAGCCGGAGTCCATGATTGCGTGAAGAGAGTCTGTCCGCGAGAGTTGAGAAATGACGCCACTTTCCTTTGCGTCTCCACGTCGAGATCCCCATTCGCAGTGGTCCCCAGCTTTTGAGCAAGCTGCCTCCTAATTTGCCCCTCGCTCAATTCGTTTTTTAGTGGCTTTAAAGCTGCCTTGGAGCTGCAAGTTTGATATTGATAAGCACCCCACTGCCGCAACGTCGTCGACAGGCTGAATGGTCTTCCAACTTCTTGCTTAATTTTCTTCCAAGTTGCAGCCAAGGGGTAGTCGAGTATAAAGTTCATCGGAGGAGACGGATTTATCGATTTCGACACAGTGGTAATTGCCATTGCCAAGCTCCGCAGAGTTCGGAAGTGATCCGACAAGAACAGTAAGGGCCAAGGTGAGGAAGAAGAAGAAAAGAAGTACTCAAATTCCGCTTTCTGCATCTCTCTCAAACCAACATGGAACTACTATCTAGATTTCTGAGAGAGAACGAGCAAACCTGCAGAGTTTCGAATACTAACCTTTGGAAAACATTTCCCAAAAATTAAGAGAAACACAAAAGACAGAAAAATCCGTTGAATCGTCAAACACCGTAAAACCTCTCAACCAACCACCCGCTCTATCGAATGCCGCAAACAACAACAAAAAAATTTCCTTTATTTCGTCAGACATGAGTCGTTGTTGCTCCGCCCCCGCTTCTGCTCGTCACACAAACTACAAAATCCATTCGGCTCCTTGAGACGAAAAGCCGAACGCAATTGCGCGAAATCCGGGAATTGGGGACTCAGGACAAATCTGTCGTCGACGAAGGAGCGAAAAGAGAGGAGCGGCCGCGCATCGACGACGGCGTGCAAGGCTGCGGAGGTGCGAAACGGCCGGCCTGTACTTTTGTGTGCACGTTTTTTTTTTAAATGTTTTTTTTGGTCTTTTTCAGGAAACTTTAGTATTTGTTTGTTCAATTACTCTACAGTTATTTCTTGGCTTCTATGTAATGTAGACTAGTGTGACCTGTGACGTTGGCCCAAGTGTTACCACGTCCTCAACTGATTTTTCCTTTCAAAACCTGCCTAGTTTGAACCCTGTGACGATTGCACAGATGTGTATATTTTACGGTACATATTATAAAATGATGCTGAATGATGTTGGTGTCCATGACATCATCCTTTATTGATTTTTGTTTAGTTTGTTTCTAAATTTGTAAGGCACACCTTGAGACATTTTTTCTCCTCCTCAAT
>Ga0209611_10001847_pt1 | contig 36797 bp, 22 predicted proteins | sample S1TSphgellanicum_3_FD_187693 | JGI IMG/M metagenome (GOLD analysis project Ga0209611, IMG submission 187693) | Host-associated microbial communities from peat moss isolated from Minnesota, USA - S1T2_Fc - Sphagnum magellanicum MG (SPAdes) (version 2) | ecosystem: Host-associated > Plants > Peat...
AAGTTTAATTATGTTTAAGTAATAACCATAGAGAGGCAAGCTATTTGCATGAGCTTAAAACCTGAACCTAAAGCCTATAATTAGAACTTGGGATGGTAAAATGTTTTTTCTTTTATACACAAGCAAATAAAACCCAAGAATTTAATCACAAAATGAATGTTATATAAGTAAACCTAGAAGCAAACATAAGGATGAATGTAAACATTCATTTTCATTATGGATGATTTTTTTCATTCATCTAATATATGGATGATTAAAAAAATAATATTCAATATATAAAATTTCCATCAAAATTATGGATGAACATTTTATTTTATCATTAAGTTCTTATCAATGAAATTTTGTTTCCCTTAGTTTTAATTAACTAAAGCTTCATGAAACATAATTTAATTCTATATGATATAACATTTATTGAATAATATAATGTAATTTTTTTTATAAATGTATTCGATGACTATGGTTTAGAATGCCATTATTTTCAATATGTTTTAACTATATTACTATTGTCATGTTAACATCCACCCCATGGTTGTTATTATATATACTATATTTTTCCTAAGCAAATTGGCTCATTGTTGTTGACAATAATGGGTTTTTTGTTTCCTCTCCAAAGGTGCCACATTTTTTTACAAAATACATATATAATGTTGTTGACAACAATTGTGGGGGAGGGGGTAATTCATCCCATGACAGCATTTTTAAAATTCTTTCACATTGTTGATGAAAATGATTTTTTAAACAAAGTTTTAAAAATTATTTCGGTCCCATCATCATATTTTCCCTTATATTCACATTATTCATCATTATTAAATGACATTCAAATTTGAAATATCACCAATTGGACAACAAATGAAGATGGATATAAATAAATTTTAATTTATTTATCTTCCAATCATGGATCAATGAATTCATCAAATGATTTATTTATTTAATTCAACTCATAAATGAAATTCATCCATATGAAATCATTCATCTATGGACACATTCATCCATGTAGGTGGATTAAAATCACATTAAGTTTTAAGCTACAAGCTCAAAGCTTCAAGCTCCAAGCTCAAGCTTTAAGTTTATGCACAAACCATCCTCCAACCGTGGATAACAACCCTAAATGTTAAGGCTTACTAATACATTACCACTTTTGAAACAAACTTTATTTTAACAAACATTTTTAATTTCCATGGTAACATACCTATTTCCAAATAAACTTTTGTTCATTTTTGCCACTATTTACCATATGTTCTTGTCCAAGTTATGTAAACTTCAATTTAATTTGAACATATTCGATACTTAATGCTTCATTATGAAAATTAATACCTTTATTTTTCAAGATGGAAACACCATGTGTGGGGCTTGCTAGAAGCCAAACCACATCATCCAAAGGTTTTCAACAATGTTTTGTGAAAATAACCCCTTGGCAACAAGCAAAACAACTTCATCCATAAAAGTTCTATATACCTTGTTTGATTTCTTGTAATGTTTTACTACCAAAAAGAACATGTATTTAATTATTTATAACCTACACTATTAATTATGGACTTTTTCTAACTTGGTGGTTAGGATCAAATTTTTATTGAATTTGAAGCAACACATTGGAAACATCTATTTATTGGATCATCTAGTGAAAGAAAACATTATTAATATATATTGTTATATCATATAGTGGCCCCCAAACTTTCAATCTCCAAATGGTCATTTGTTAATTATGGACTTTTCCAAAGTTCAAAATCAATTAAATGCATCACTTTGTTGCACTACAACTAGTTGAGTTCTTGGCCTTACACTTCCACCTATTTATCCTAAGCATGTAGTTATACATTTACCACTTGAGGAAGAAATAAACAAAATACAGTTAGTTACAAGGGTGAATTACCATATTTGAGTCGCATTAGACCTTCAACACTTAGCTTTCCATTTAACATTACGATCCACACAAGTTGCAAACTTGTAGGTGAGAGACAAGACATTGAATAAAACCAAAAAAATAAACCCAAAACTTTAAACATTGGGTTACAAGCTTGTAGTGAGAGACATGAGAGATATGTTGTAGCTTGCAAGCAAAAAACATAAGCAATAAGTTCACGTGTGAAATATAAATTGTTGAAAAAAAAGAAGTTTGCATACTCAATTCACAAAATACAAACAAATAGAGGAAAAAAAAGTTGCAGCTAGATGCAAATGCAAGAAACAAAATACACATAAGTGTAAAGCTTGAAAACTTACATGTCAAGTCAAAAGATCTTAAAGTATTAATGAAAAAAAATTGTTTGTATGATTAGAAGTGGCAAAAAATAATAGTTATAAAACAAAACATCAGCTCTTCAACAACTATGAGTCGGTTGTTTCAAAAGAACGAAAACATTCAAAAAGAGAAAGCCATTTAGTAACAAGCCACAATGGCATAATTAGTTAGGATTATAGATTATAGACCCTATATACTTGCCTTTGCAAACATATTCTTTCTCAAATATGCATAAAAGTTGAAAAAGGTTATGCATAAGTTCTAAAATGCAATAAAAATATGCATATATAGATTTACCAAAAATAAGTTAGGTTATATAATATAACCCCTACATATCCACTAGGTATATCCAAGAAATGATATATTCATATAACATTGGTATGAACAATTTCACAACATCTTAAATTTTAATATGATTTCAATTTGACTTTATTTTTTCATTTCCTTACTACATTTGGAATCTTTAAGGTTTTATCTAAATTCATATCAATATGCACAACTTTCCACCACATCTTTAAATCAAAAGTAGATACCTTAAGATAAAATTTGAAGATAATAATTTTGTGATGTTAAAATGCCAATCACATTTTGAATGAACTTATAATTCATGGATAATACATCTATTGTTTGCTTATAAATTTGGTTGGCATTACATGTAGAATTGGTATAGGTGTTGTAATTACACTAGTAAGGAACTTTGTACAACATTCACATTCATCTATAAATGATTATCCATAATTAAATCTAGTAAAATCCATAATGTTCTTAACCTTTAATTCCAAGATGCATGGGATGTTTATAGTTCATTAGAGTAGACAATGCCAACTTAGGCATCCTCATCTTCTTGAATAATATGAACCATTATGGTTCATTTATAGTTATGTGATTAAGTGTTAAATGTTTTGGATCCATAATAAATTTATCCATAAAATTTATGAAACACAACATTAAAAAACTTAATGATTTGAACATATACATGTCAAGATGCAAAAGAAGGTTCAACATCTTTACATTTGTTTTGAACGAGGCATAAGATATGATTTTGCACCTTAATCCAAGTTCAAATGAGATTTTTGCCAAGTTGTGCCAATTGCAAAAATTCCCATGAGTGAACTTAAATGTATTTTTTTCATTTTTATGTGAGCTTAAAGGAATAATGTTTGATTTTTTGTGTGAATAAAAAAAAGGATAATTGTGTGCAAGCACAAGCTTCATGATATTGTTATTGTGCCAAATTTGTGGGTTCAAAATCATAATTGTTTTGCATGAACTCATAAGTAATAAAAGAAATAGAGTAAAATGTTTTTTGCACACAAACATGTCATAAATTACACATGTTTCAAATATACACTCTTGAAGCACACATTTCAATCCCTTGGAACGCATAAATATGAGCAAAATTGGAAAGGGGGTGCAAATTGAATCAATAATTAAAAGACCAAAAAACTTGAACACTACAAGTGAGGTTTAAGGAACTTAGTATATTTTGACTTTGTTTTAGTCTTATAAACTTTCAAAAACACTTAAAAGCATTGCTTCAATGAATGGAAGCCTTTGTGATTTGTTTTCTAATTCTATTTTGGTCATACATCACAAATTTATAAGCTTCATGGGTTCATTTCAAATCCATGTGAAATTTGTTATTTTGTAGGTTCATATTATTTAAATGTGAATGTTGTGCATTATTTGAAAATGGAAATCATGTGCACAATTTTTGTGTGTAAACAACACAAATAGACACAACAACCATATCTAAACAATACAAATAGACATGTATGACATTTATGTTTAAATAATGTGCATGACATCAATGTTTAAAGAATATAAATAAATGCATGACATCCATGTCTATTCCATATGAACCTATAAAAAACAAATTTCGCATAACTATTATTGCCAAATTGTGGCCCATGAAGTTTGTGATGTAAGAGCTTCAAAAATGCTCAAGAGGTTTACTTTAATGAATGGGAACCATTATAGCTTTGCATTTTGATTATAATTCAATCCTAAAAGCTTTCAAAAACATTTAGAAGGTTTTTCTTCATGATTGGGAGCATTTGTGGTTTGTATTTTTTCTATATTTTGAACCTATGAATATTTTAAAACATTTGGGAGGTTTACCTTGAATAATGTGAACCATTGTGGTTTGTAATTTGATTATATTTTGGTTTTATGAACACTCAAAACATTTGGGAGATTTGTCTTAATAAATGGGAATCATTGTGATTTATATTTTGATTTTAATTATGATTTAGAAGCCTTCAAAAACATTTGGGACATTTATTTTCATAAATGGGAGCCTTTGTGGTTTGTATTTTGATTTGATTTCGGGCTTATGAACGTTCAAAGTCATTTGACAGGTTTGCTTTTGCAAATGGGAACCATTATTGTTTGTATTTTTATTTATTTTTGGTCCTATGAACCCTCAAAAACACTTGGGAGGTTTGCCTTGATAGATGGGAATCACTACATCACAAACTTACCAAGCTTCATAGGTTCATGCAAAATTCAGTTTTCATAGGTTTGTACAAAAATTATATGAATTCCATGTTATGATTAATATGAATGATATTTGTACATATTCAATATCTTAAATGTTCAAATAGAGGAAACATTGTTTTTGAATGACATACATGAATGTTCATGTTTAATACCCAAAAATCACATAATTTTATCCAAAATTACATCACAATAATTGCACAATTTTAGTTAAAATGTAAATCATATGTACTTTACAACAATACATCACAAGTAGAAAAGACACATCGTTTATATAGAAGTAATATGTATATTTTTTAATGCCATTTTTACACTTTAAGCCCACAGATTTTGCACGTACATATTATTTTATGACTTTTACACAAATTTTATTGAAATTTTGTGATATTGGAAGTTTTTGATGTATGTTTTATATTTTGATTTTGATTAAATCTTAAGACCTTTCAAAAACACTTGGGAAGGTTGCCTCAATGAACTAGAACTTTTTGTAATGAATGAGAGCCTTTTTCAACATCATTATAATAAACTTAAAGATCATGTTCAAACTGATCATAAAAATAATTAAGGTTCATAAATTGTTTATTATACCATGTCAAGTCAAATAATCAATTATGTTGATAGACTTTGTTCATCAATTGAATGGATGACAAATGATTTTCATTAGTTTTGGCATAATTTTGTTGGTATATTTGTGCATGTACACATATAATTAACCATTGCTTTCAACTTTCTAATCATGTGTAACTAAATGCAATTAATTTGGGATCATGTATACAAATGGATCACACACTTGTATGTTTGGATTTTGTTTAGTAATGTAATGAAGGGAAGATAAATAATTCAATTTCCTAAGGTAAAATGTGGCAAAATTTAATAATTAAAAATTCAACATCAGTACAATTATACATTGGAAGATTCAAATAATTTGAACAATTTTGAACCCATTCACATTGTAATAATATTGCTAAAATGGAGATTATACCATAATCTAATTATATAATTTTTTTCAAGACCCCAAAATATTACAATTGTCCCTATATTATGCCATTTATATCATTTATATGTTATCACCATGGGGATGAAAACACAATCAAATATACACAAAAAATAATCCAAAAAGTTATAATCATATTTTTGCACATAAATGCAAGAAATAAAGTTGAAACCTGATTTTCAATCATTTTCAAAGTTTGAATTACTTTAATGTTCTAAAAGTAGTTCAAAAATATTTTAAAAATCGATTGGTGGAATTGTGTTCAAAAATGTTTTTATAATAAAAAAACTGATATGTTATTACTTTTATTTTGGAAGTTGTAAGTGCATAAGTAAATTTTAAATGAAATTAACTAAGAAAATAGAAAATCTAATATTTCATTATTAATTAATTAATTAAATTTTTTATAGACAACTTATAAAAAGTCACCTATATTTTTGATTTTTTTTTGTAAAATTATTTTAAACATGTGATTCATCAAAAACATTGAAATAAATTTAAAAAACATGTTCACATTGATAATTGAAATAAATAATATTTAAAATTTCAATATGATATGGCTTGGTTTATGGTTATTTTACATTTTTTTGACAAAGATCATGAAATGTATACATGATTGTGCCTTCACCCATGGAGGTCATGCCATACATCATATGTAAGTGCCAATGGATGATGCATCATTCACCCAAAAATGGTTTGCATAAGCTTTTATTTTGTTACATGTGGAGGTTCTTGTGTTTAATGGAATATCATAATACCCAAATGGATTTGACAATAAACTATCAAATAATTAATTAAATTTTACATCTTAATTTTGATAATTAGTTTTTTTTTTTTTGCATGTAATATTTATATAAAATAATAAACGTGTTTTTGTTGTCTTTGTGAGATAGTATAAATGTGTTTAGGCTATCAAATTTTTCAGTTCTAAAAATGGTAGGTTTGAAGTTCAAGCCCAACAATTGAAGTATCTCAAAATTTGATTTTATAATAATTATTAAAAGTTCAACACAAGTAGTAAATTTTTGGCAAAATAAAAAATAATTTAATTTATGTTGAAACTGTTTATTTAGTACTATGAAAACAATGTTTAGGTTATTAAATGTGCCCCCATTTGTTGGTGGTCCCACATCACCTTTTGAAATTCATTCACCTAGTGAAGACATGCATTTCATTAGATGTGTTCTCCAATTCAAACTTCTCGGAGTGGTGTTATTATGCTACTAATTATAAGGTAAATCGAATGTTCAACTATTATGATGACTTTAATATTTTTTTCAAGATGTGATTTCCAAATTGGATGAATGAAATATTGGTGGGAAAATGTTGGTGACAAATTCAAAATTTGAATTACAATTATTGAAGTTGAAATCCAATCATGATTTTTGAACTTATGTAATTGCAAATTAATCAACATTTAAATGGGGCCAATGATTTTAGATAGCTAGCAAACACATTTAAGAATTATTTAAATCTTTAACCAACTTGAATTTAGTTTACTTGTGCTCATTTTTTCTAGCATCATAAATTTTGAATTCATCGATTTGGTAATGAAAATCATGTGAAGTTTGGTTTTCATATATTCATAATTTGTGCACACAGATGTCATGCATCTAAAACACATATGAAACCTATATAAATAGGATGAAATATTTTAATTTATTATCAATTTGGTGGATGCAAAGTTTGTGATGTTATGGGATCAATTTTTTTTTCCTTTCTAAATTTATACAAAAACCTTTTTGAGTAAAGTTTATTCCCCAAGTTTCATTATTGTTCTTTAACATTGTTTTTCTTTACACTCCTAATACTATATCTAAATATTTGACTTTCATGCAAGTGATCACAAGTAATGATGAAAAAATGCATTGAACTTCATCACATTCATCACATGCAAATCATTATTATAAGTGAACCATTTAATTGTTCTCCTATTAATATTTTTTTCATGTACTCAATAAGCATGAGGTTGTTTTTTTTGTTACGTCCTTATTTTCCTTTTCCTTTTCATGAAGTTATAACATGAAAATGAGGAAAACTTGATAAAATTATGTTGGCATTTCATTTGCACATATGTTGGACAACAAATGGAATGAAATGACATTGTTAGGTGAAAATACACAAATAATGACAACATGAAAACAATTATGGACACTATGGAATTGCTTTTTATTTTGGTGCTTTCATTTCAATAACGATTTTATTCATTACACATTATGCATGCACTAGGTGGAAATATAAATTTTTGGGTCAAATTGACAATGATTTTTCACCCATATTAACTTATGGTTGAAAATGAAGGATGTATGCATAATATGCACATGCTTGATTTTGACCTCACTAAAACACAATTATTACAAATAATTTGAAATAAACCACATATCCCACTTGTCCCCACACCATAACATTAACACATTTTAAGAACAACATTCCATTGATGTCTCTTTCAGTTATCTAGTTTCAAATAATTTGAGAATTTATTTTATTTTTCATATCTTAATGCAAGCATGTGTTTGAATGTTTTTGTTCATAAAATTTCACATTCATGAAAAACTTAAAATTTCAAAATCATGAATAGAAAACAACACCACAATATTATGCAAACAATATAATTAAAACAATTGTCCATGTTTATATCATTATTTACACAAATTTATTACACATTTGTTACTCCTACAAACTATGAAAATTTGGCATGCAACCATCCATGATAAAAATGTTTCAATGAAGTAATTAACAACATCCACATCAAACATACCATCCTCAAAACTTCAAAAAACCATTAGCTTCTTTAGGTTTGGTCGATTTAATAACTTTGGAACATGCAATCATTTAAGAACCCTTGTTCATTCAATTATTTAAAATTGTATTTTAAAAATATTGTGTTCATATTTAAATCCTCTTGAACAATCTAACAATAATATGCACACATAAATTGTAACCAATAGCTTAAAAAGATGCGTATTTTTCATCCCATTCCCTCATTTAAATAAAATTTAAAATGGACTACTAGATGTTTCAATTTTCAAATTACCAAGTGTAAAAAAATGAGTAGGTGGTGAAAGGGTAAGGTTGAAGCTAGGTTTGAATGGCATGGGAAAAGGTCGTAGGTAGATATGCATGTCACCACTCCTTTTATGATAAACATCCATAAAGAAGACCATTTTTTTTCACATGTAAATGACATGTTCGATGCACATTTCAAACAAAAACTCCAATTCTCTTCATTATATGTTTGCTTCACATTTGCGTAAAAGCCTTTCATTCCACAAACTTGAAATTATGAGATAACATTCCCTCAAATGTCATCACAAAGCAACTTATTTTTTCATGAAAAGTCATGAAACTCCCAAGGAGATAAAGACATAATTTCAAATGGGGGAAATGAATGTCAAAAGGACTTTGAACCTCTCTCACATTTGAGAATGAAATTTGATACCTGAAATCATGATAAAAATCTTAAATGTGGGAAGTCATAAATACCTCGAATTCTCTCACCTTCATGCCTTTGACCTATAATAATGCCTTTGATATTTCTTGCTCCTCATGCATGCATGCCTTGTGAAGTAACACCTAAACCCTAAACCTTGAACTCACCACTAACATGCATTTGAGCCTTGGAACTAAAACCCCCCAAATTCCGAGCTTCCTCCTTTCTTGAACCCAATACTTAAAAAAAATCAGTGAATTCCCCAATTTGCAAACTCCTTTCTTGTTGAAGCATTTGCTTTAGATTCCTCACCCAAAAACATTTCTCCCTTTCTATTGAGGGCCAGGGTTCTAATTGAGTGGTTTAGGGTTTACGGCTCTAATTTTTCTGCTTGCTTGTAGGGTTTTACGAAACTGTTACAGAATCGTCCGCAAAACTCACAAGAATCGTTTTCCAAGCTAATAATGACCTCCATTTCAGACCCGCTCAACCGGGTATCTAGTCCAAAAATACCATACAAAATACGACGAATGGCTCAAATACCGGCGATACGTGACCTAAATACGTATGAAAAAATAGAGCCCATCGCCGTATTTTTTACAGCACTTTCATGCTATGTACCAACTGTATGGAGGCCATCCACTATTTTGCAACACCATTTAGTACGTATTTAGTATCTTACTATGTAGAGCCCATCGCCGTATATACATATTCTTTTGCGAGTCGTCACAAATATATTGAAACCCACTTCCGTATTTTGCAACGGCTTACGGTACGCACATATTTACTGTATTGAGCCCTAGTGGACTGCCGTATTTTTTTCAGCTGCCCGCGGTACACACATATTTACTGTATTGAACTCCCCCCCCCCACTTCCGTATTTTTGCAACAGGTCATAGTACACGTATTATTTACTGTATTGAGCCCATCTCCGTATGTATTTGTATTTGTATTTGCAACTCCTTCTCCTCCTCGTCACCACCGCTGCTAACGGTAGGGTTGAGACAGGAAGGAGGGTTTAGTGGGCCAGGGTTACTTAGAGAGAGGGGGGAGGAGGGGGGGTGAAGGCGGGCTGAGAGGGCGATGATGGTGATGCATACGACGCGATGGGATATCGCGAGAGCAGATGCATACGGCGCGATGGGATATCACCGAGAGCATGTGTAAGTTGGTAACATAGCAGAAAGTGGCAAGCAAGGAAGGAAGACGGGTGGGTGGGTGAGTGGGTTGGGTTGGGTTGGGGCATGCGGGACCATGAGATTATAATGCGGAGAGGAGACGGAAGGTCCCCCGGGACCATGATGAGCATGGGCAGCCGCCTTATACCATCCATCATGGCTGCTGGTGCTGGTGCTGGTAACAACAACAACAACAACAGCAATGCCCCTGGCAATACTTCCTCCTCAACCCCTAGTACAACTACTCTTGTGCCTGGAATCCCAGGTGCATCCATTCCTCCTAATCCTCCTCTTGCTGCTGCTGCTGCTGTCATATCCAGCAATGCCGGCGACCGTCATGGACATCATCATCATCATCATGCATTGACGACGGTGAACAACCTGCCTGTGGTGGTGACGGGTTTGCCTTTGCACGGAATCAATGGTGGTGGTGGTGGTGGTAGCAATGTGGGAGGTGGTGTGGAGGGTGTGGCGGTCGGTTTGGCGCGGATTAAGCTGTGGGAGATCGCGCCTGAGGATGGGGTAGCTTCTGGAGTGTACACTCGAGCCGTTGAAAGCTTGTCGGCTTCATTGGCTAGGAATAACGCGGCTGTGATCGAGTTGAGCGCCGAGGATGCGGCGCTGGTACGATGCGCATTGGAGTCCGCCAAGCTCTACTTCCGCAGCCGGGCGCAGGCTGCCCGCGGATGGAGTTCCTCGGACTGGCTCAAACGTTCAGGCTACCTGTCAGCACCGTCACGGGATATGTACCTCTATCGAGCCGGAAGGTAATCATCGATGGAGGGGGGGGTTTTTTTTTCTGTGTGTACAATAATGTCACCGGCTTCTCTGACTCGTATTTGTGAGATCTCCTGTTTCTTTCTGTCTATTTGGCCAGTAAATGCTCGAGGATCTCTACATTTACAAAGCTTTGGTTGCCTGAGATGTGAGGGAGTTGTGAGGTGCGATCGGAAATGCCAAGACTGTGGGCACAATTTAGGTTTGAATGGAAAACCTAAATGCCAATGTTTAGATACTCTGGTATAGCTTTTCTCATTTCATTTCTGTAGAGTAGCAGCTCATGCCGCTGTTGGACAGTTAGCATCACTGAACATCAGCTGAAGTTTGGAGGATTTAGGTTTTGCACAGATTATGTGGGTTCGGGGATGTGGAGTGGGTACTTTGTGTAAGTCAAGGTTTTATCAAGGAAGCCTAATTTTACATCAAAAAAGGGATAAGTTAGTCTTTGTGCCTGAGTTCCTTGACTATTGACATTAAGACTGTACTGGCTGGAGGAAGAAATTCATTTGTGAGGCAGGAAGGGAGAAAAAAAATTTGCTTGGAGCCTCTGTTTGTTGTTGTTGACCTTGAGCATACCAAAGGCCAATAGGTTAGATGGTATCTTCTGTATCTCCTGGTCCTTCTTTGTTAGTTGCTGGTAAGAACGGTGAAGGCACGACTTTGCTGCTGTGTGAGAAGAACCCTTTATGCGAAGTATGAGTTCCTCTCCAATTCTGGAAGATGATGGGGTTCTCCAACATTGGGTTGCCCTTTGTTCTGAAACTTCTTACTCCCAGTGTCATCAGTTGAGAGATCGTGTCATTATAGGGAACTTCTGAGGGATTATCTTTTTGCAAGGAAACATATGCCTCATGCATACAACATCAAATGATTGGCAAAAGACCCTTTGTGCTACTAATTTCTCTCAGAACTAAGTTAATTCAGAACCCAGCAAGAATGGGATGTTCTATTTGCTCTGAGGCTTTGTGTAGTAGTGTACTTGGACCTATGATTTCATTGTTAGGTTGTTGGCTTGATGATGTTCCTCTTCTGTGAGCCTAAGAGAAAATTGTATTGTCCGTCTTCATGCTATGCTGCAACTTTGCAGATGCTCAGTGATTAACAGTCAGGAATTCTTGATTTGTGTGCAGAATACTTCAACCTGGAGATACAGACCCTCCACCTCCGTGCATGCCAGAGGTTTTCCGGTGCCTGGGTAAGGCATCACGGGCTTCTTTGAGTGCCATTGCACGACATTTACGACTCCGCAGTGAGTAAGTGTTACCTTGGTTTCATGCAATTTATGTTCTGACTGTTAGCTGTGCCCTGTTGCTTTGCTGGTCTTTGAGGAGGTTATGAATATTTTACTGTTGAGCTGGTTCAGTTGGTGACTGGGAAAGCAATCATTGGTGCACTGTGGCAGTGTGTTTGGCTTTCTTCTAGATGATTCCCCCTTGCCTCCAGGGGAATCTTCATCATCTGCATTGACAGCAATGGCCTTCCATGCTGCTGGACCTGGTGGCAAAGATTCTGGAGGGGACTCCAGCAGTCTGCAGGAGGTTGAAAAAGGACTGCTGATGTTGATTGCATCTGATACACCTGGTTTGCAGGTGCAGTCTTGGCAGATTACTTCACTTCTAGTTCAGTTTGGGATGGGTTGTTGGGCACATAATTTATACATTCTCAAAGCTACTGTGCTCCAGCAGAATAATTTTTGTCATCTTCATTTTTTCTTCACCAACTTCAGGTGTTTCAAAGTCTGAAGCACCAGAATAGAAGAGCCTCAGTTTGCACCGAGATTCATAGAGGTGAAATTGATGACAGGGCTAAGATACATGAGGACCGTACAATCTTCACATTTTCTGCAATTCATACATGTATGGATAGTTATTATCTGGTTTCTTGGCATGGCACATGTCATGGAGACAGGATGTCTAGCCTGTTTGTTGTGTAAGTTAGACTGAAGTCTGCAAAAATGTCTATGGGGCAGGTCTGTGATCCAAATGGACGCTGGTATCTGGCTGACAACAATTTGGATCCAGGAGATTTGTTATTGCTCACTGGGAGGGCACTTCAGCAAGCTACTGCAGGCCTTCGGAGAGCATGTGTGTACCGTGTAGTGCCAGTAGCTCCAACAGCTATGCCTTCATATTTGGGCAGGTATGTTCTTCTGTTACTTTACCTGTATCAGGGTTGTGTCTGTGAAATTGATTGTGGGTCTCAACACTATCACATGGTGGTGTTGGATTCATGTTCATTTGTTGAATCATTATCTAGGGAGATCCTTGGACAACAACTCATTGCTTTGATATTCAGAATGTGTTGCTCATCATGTATGGATAATGTGATGTGTGATTATCAGAACATCGCTGGCATTCCGGTTGATGCCCCGACTTGGTGTGAATATTGACTGCTCTGCAATATCGGAAGCTGGCCATGTTATTCCTGAGGGATATGGACCTATTTCTGTGCAAGCGTTCCTGGATAATGTTATGACATCAGACAATTCCCTGCTCAATGGCTCAGATTCCCATCATGTAAGACCATTTTCTGTTGGCAAAGCTGTTAAATACAAATGTGCTAAATAACTTTCATATTCTTCAGAGCAGACATTATTTGTTCTTGCAGATGAAATTGTGTTCTCAAGATTTAGTTTTTCCATTTTTGTTGAGTCAGGATTGAAGACTGGAGTATCTCTGCTGAATTCTGGTCTGACTTTTTCACATCTCTGACACACCTGTTGTATGACAATTACTCTGTACCTATTGATGCCATGGTAGAGTGAGCCTCTCAAGGGACTGTAATACCCCTGTGCTTGTCCTTTTTCTTGCATCTCACCTGCTGGGCCCCGTCACTTGGCACAAATCAGGCAAACTGCCTAGAGCTTTGAGCCTTTGGCTGTGTCCATGTACTGTGGATTATGTTTTTTTTGGACTCTCCATGCCTTCTATGTGCCACTTGGATGTGAACAAGCCTATTGCTTCATTGATCTGTTATATGTTGTATTGCTTATGGACAGGAACCGGCAGTTCCAAGTTCAGAACCCTTGCTACGGAGTGCCCTATCAGATCCTCTCACGTAAGGCCATCACATCATTGTATTCAATGTTTAGCTAGCCATGTATATGTTGATAATCTGGTATCTTGTGAGCATTACAGGTGTATGACTAGACCCATTCTTATCATGTTTGTTTGGTTTGGCTGAAACCAAAACAGTGGTTATCTTCACAGTGTTATTGTGGAGTTTTCTCTGCCATCTCATAGATATGTGTATAGGTAGCTATCCTGTGTATTTCTAAGGTGCTTTCACAGTCTTTGACATTCCACTTGCTTACCCTTGGCTACTAGATCTTTGGCCTTGATTGAGGTCTCAATTTAAGTTAGTGTTTGGAGGATTGTGCTGCTCTGTGACAGATCTCTTGGGTTGCAATTCATGATTTGATCTGAACTGATGTCTGCAACTATTAGTTAGTGACTATTTCAGGATGCTCTTGGGTTGCAAAGCATTGAGCTCAAACATTGTGATGCAGATTTGAGGTCATGAACAGAGCCAAGTTTAGTCTTCTTCTTGTTCTCACAATTCAAGGCAATCAGACAGTTGGTTTTTTCATTGCAAGGATGGTTCTTTTGGTTGTAGGGGTGCTCTATTGGAGGATGCAATGGCTGCTTCATGTGGACATAGTTATGGTGGTGGGACACTCCAGCGAGTCTATGAAACAGTAGGTGTTTCCACAACAAAAAATTATTTTGGGAGGAAGGGTCAATGGGGTGTATGTTTCTTGAGTTGATGTCTATCTCTTCACATATGACAAGTTCTGCTTATATATGTCCTGTTCTTGGCAATCTTGTCCCCTGCTTACTGTGGTACTTGAACTTCACACAAGTCCAGGAATCATCATAGATTGATTGCTTCACTTCTCAACATATGACAATGATGGCTTCACTGAACTTCATACTTGCTGGGGGCTGGAGTCTTGTTTGGTCCTTCCTTTTCAAAGCTCTTGATGTTGCATATTGCTGTTGAAAGTTCGTCAATGCAAGTATGACCATTGCTGTTCAAATTTAGGGCTGGGTTCCTTTTTTCATGCTTGCTAATTGGTTTCTCTTACACGATTGTCCTTACTATATCAGGTCATCTTGCAGTATTTTCTACCTTGACTAAAACTTTTGAAGATGTTTTCTTTGCAAGTTCAGGAAGCATGAAATTCTAAAACTGCCAAGATGATGCTTTGATTCTGCAGATGGTGTGTACTTCCTGTGGGGCACCTGTCGATACTGGCTCTATGATCCAGAACCTTGGTGAGCTGCTACTGGTTGAACCTCCTTGAGAAGTTCAATTACTGTCCCTCAACTCAGCTAACTCTGAGATCAATTGATGGTGACAGTCACTTTTATGGAATGCCATATTCACTCATTTGCAGTGCAATTGTACTCACTACTCACAATGTGTGAAAGTGAAAGGACTTTCTAGTCACAGCAGGTGGCTTTTGAAACCTTGCTCTCATCTATGTAGATTTTGTTGTCATATGGAGTTTATTGCCAGTGGTTGTGAGACTTGGTTTATTGTTTATTCCCAGCAATAAGGGCAGCAGCCACAGCTTTTAAGCGTGAGGAGCGGAGTAGACTTTTGCTCTATCAGGGAGTCAAGCGTAGGAAAGACACAGGGGAGCAAGCCGACCAAATTAGACTAAAGCGTACTAACAAGGTTGTCATTATTGTCTGTTTTTTCCACCTTGTGTCTTTGGTTTAAGTCTTGCATGCAAAGAATGTTTCCATATTGCACAATGAAATCCGGTGCTGTTATTGTTGGTTAATCTGAGTCCTGTATGCTTGTTTTGTAACTGGTATGAATGTTGGGTTTCTTGGTACAGGAACAACCAATGTCACCAATGGACAAAGATGCCCTTCATCGAACAGGAGGCAAAGGTGTCCAGTACCCATTTTCAGTGAATGAGCGGGTTATGATCAAGGTTTGGGATATATGAAACTTAGTACTTCCCAACAAAGGCTTTCAGCAGGTCAAAGATCCAGCAATGAGAGGACCATTATTAAGTCCATAGAGACATCTGAGCCATAGTTTGATGTTTTGACCAACTGAGTTTTGCTATTTTTGTCAGGGGAACAAACGCACACCAGAAAAGTTTGTTGGAAGGGAGGCTACCATCACATCTCAATGTCTAAATGGCTGGTATGCTTCCCCACAAAGCTCTCATAGTGAGTTTTTCTTTGGGAGATATATTGATGAGATACCTCTAGAGGTGGAAGTGCTCCTGTAGAATGTTCTGTCCTATTTTATAATGCCTGCATCACAAGTAGGTTAAATTGGTTCTTTATAGTTACTACCCTTCCTGTGAGAGGTTTGCAGTCACCAGATCTTCTGAGGACTCCTTTCTTCAGATAGTTATGATATTGGAATATTCATAACTCAATGGACACTCAGGGTTGTAGCCAGCCTGTGTGGGTTTGTATACTTTACAGTTCCTGGGGTCATTTACCTTGTAGGACTGGTATTTATATCCTGCTGCTATGTTTCTGTCACATTAAACAAACTGAGTTATATGCTGAGGTATGCATTTGTGTTGGGAAGGTACTTGGTGCAAACATTAGACAATGGTGAGAGTGTGCGTCTTCAATATCGCTCTCTCTCGAAATTGGCCGGAGACCACAATGCAGTGAACAATGATGCGCAGATTCCAGGAAGTGGTCATTCATGATAAAGAATCGTGTCCTTGACAACGGACTTTTCTACAACAGGACAACTTTCTGAGGGGCCAGGTAAATTAGACAATTTGTTGCTGGTCAGAGAGCTGGCTCGCCACATTTCTGTGCAATGGTAGACCACTCCTCACTTGTACATATTCGGTACCTTTCTGCAGCAGGTTGCTTTTTCCAATACTCTTTTGTCGACTGGGGAACCCCTTTGATGGTGTCCCTTTTTGGTGCATTTGTAGAATTATGCCTACCAAATCAATGCCATTTGAGAGTGCTCCTGCCCAAAGTTCCATATGCTTCTCCAACAGTGGAGTTCACTAAAATTGATGCCAATTGCTAATGGAACTATTTCATCTATTTTCTATCTGGTTGAGCTCTTCATGATAAAGTCTTCAAAGGGATATATTGATTGGTCACCCTGGTAGCACTCCTCATTCTTGTAATGACTGTAAAGATTCCAGTGATGCATGAGGCTGATTTCAATCCCAACAATTCGGCATGAGTCTCGGTACCTCCCGCCCGAGGGAATAATGGAGACAGCAAGCAAAGAGGAGCATGGTTTGTTCTGGGATTAAGCATCTAGAAGGAAGGAGGGATGGAGAAACTAAATATTTTTGTTATGTTTCAAGTTGGTTGAAAGTTGAACCTAGAATTTGTAATTTGGAGTTTTGAGGATGAAGAAACAAAATAGTGAGGGCAGTTGCAGGTGTGGCATCAATAGAAGATGAGCTTATATCAAGGAAATTCATGTTGATGTGTGGTGTTCTTGCAAGTCAACATTTAAAATCTTGATGAGAGAAATGAAAAGTTTGAAGCTACCAATTAAGGCTGGAGATTTTACTCTTGTAATGTTAAGACAGGGACTGTTGGGCGCAAGGGTTGGATGAGTGTGTTAATCTACGGTTAACAAAACCCAAATGTGAATTGTTCATCCAGTTTTTGAAGCATTGTAGAATGTTCATTCTTCTGATTAACCCTGACTGATATTTTTATTCATGGTCAAAAATCACAATTAACTTATGAAGTCCTTGATAAGTTTGTGAAAATTCAAAAAGCCAACCTAAAAGAGGAACAAAATCCAATTTGTAATAATTAGATTAAAACCTTCATCCAAGTGCAAATCTTGCAATTAATTCAATTTAATCAATTAGTTTAGGGCATTTAAACATGAATTCATTCTTTGCCCAAGGTATACATATTTGCCCAAATTCTAATGTTTGAATAATGTATTGAAAAAGTAAAATGGATGCAAATGCACAAGTTCAAAATTTCAAACGTTACACCATACATTCAAACATTACAATTAACATCAATCTACAAAGTTTCAAAATAAACAATAAACAATTTAAATTTTTTTTGGGTATAAACTTTGCTTGGCATAATAAACCTAATTGTTCCGATATGATATGGTACATGGAAATATGATATATGGATCTCCTAATACATGTCATGCATTATTCGGTTGGGTAGAACTTCACCACCATTTAATCACATGCCAAAACAAAACAATGGAAAAAAAAATGAGACAAAATTTGCAAACACAACTACTATACACATGTACATGTTAGTTGTAATATTTTACAATGCTAATTGTGTATTTAGTAGCCATGCCTTTGGCATGCAAGGCCAAAATCATCAAACTAACAATTGTTGGAATTCATACCAACCTTGCAAGCGTTTCACCGTGAACCCATTTCACATATTGTGCATTATAATAAACTTAATTATAATAGGGTAATTGAGTTAAATCGGTGTTTAAAAAGCCTATTTGGACATTTAGGAATATACCTTCTAAAGGGTTGGGTGCATTTGTAAAATTGCATTCATTTTGAAAGTGACAAATGCAAGCACTAGCTCTGAAAACTGGTGAAAAGCCATTTTGGTCACATTTAGTTGGCAAACTTTGACATGTCATACTTTTTTTTTTGGATTGCAAAGCCATGAGATTCCCAAAAAAATGATGTCTTGTGAATTATTGTCGTTGACCAATGGTAAACAAGCATATGAATGAATCACATGGATAGGAATGCATGAAAGGATGTGTAGGTTTTGAAAGGGTTTGGTTGCAACGACTTTCCACCTTCCTCTTTCCCTTTTGTTATTAATATGTTATTGGTCCTCACTCAAAACCCTTAAGTCTTATGCATGTGAACTCAAACTCCATACAAGTCACTCTTCCCCTTGAGCTTGCCACCTATAATATCTTTCAAGTTGTGAATATTTTGCATAAGAGTTGCCATTTCTCATGTCAAGGTCATATTAAAACATGGCTTCAAAAGCTTGAATTTGACAAAATTGAAAGCAAGATTATGTGAACAAGAGTCAATAATCCACAAAAATAATTAAATCAATTGTATGTTTTGTGACCAAGCTAGAAATTACAAGCGACATACATACCCAACTTGTTGTTCTAAAAGCCTTGGAACACCCTTTGACAATCACTCAAAGATAAGATTTTCTTTTGAATTGTGGCTTGTGCAACTTTGTGAATTAAAAAATTGACATTAATAACAATGAATCAAGGTAAAGGGTGTAGTTGTTGTAAATCAGTGTGTTCAAGTAGCTTGGCAGGGAAAGGTGTGTTCAAAGAGTTATTGGATTGTGATACATTCAAGTACTATGTGGATGGGGAGTGGAGGCGATCATGCTCAGGCCACTCTGTCACCATCAACAATCCTGCCACACGTAAACCGCTGTTCAAAGTGCAAGGCAAGTGAATTTTGCACATGTTGAAAAACCACACCATTTTATATACCTTTGAACCTCTTGTGATGCATCAAATGGGTTTCTCTCAAACTTTGACACAATTATGTGTTGAACCACAAAGGTTGGATCCATTACATCTTTGAAGTATTGCACTCACAAGTTAATCTTTCTTTTGCATCAATGTAGTGTGAACACTTGTGAACTTCAAACAATTTAAAGAACATGTCAAGACAGCTCAATATTATTATTATTAACACAGTTTTATATTTGATTTGTCTTCTAATGATCATGGTTTGTGATAAGTGTATGTGATTTTTAACACAAATGTTCTCTTGTCATAGTTTCACTTTGATACACTAACATGATATGGAGTCAATTGAGTCTATTTTGCCAATGATCACATGTAATATGTGGCTTGAGTACAAGTTTCGATAATCAAATCCCTATGTGCAGTTTGCATGGAAAATGCTAAAACATGTGTGGAATATGATGATCACAAAATTTGTTGACATGTATAGCTTGCACACAAGAAGAAGTGAACCGCTGTATAGATAGTGCAAAAACTGCACAAAAGATTTGGGCAAAGACACCATTGTGGAAAAGAGCAGAAGCCCTTCATAAAGTGGCTACAATTCTAAAGGAGCAAAAAGCACCGATTGCAGATTGCTTGGTGAAAGAAGTTGCAAAAGCTTCCAAGGACGCAGTGGTCGAGGTGATGTTTTATTCTACACCCTTCAACACCCAACATTATTTGTGCACAGAGTTGTTATCACAGGCAGTACTTTTGTATTGCTTGCAGTAACAACTATGTGGACATATAATGTCTAGGCGCTTCAACATTCCATGATGCTTTGGAAATGGTATAACAAACATATGAATACAATTAATGCACTATCAGAAACCATCTTCAATGAACATACGAATACACATATGATTAATGCATTATCGGAAAAAAGCTTGAAAATTGTGACATTGATGGTGGTCTCCATGTTGGTCCTAGGTGGTGCGTTCTGGCGATCTTGTAGCGTATGCAGCTGAAGAGGGGATAAGGATTTTAGCAGAAGGAAAATTCTTGGTTTCTGACCCCTTTCCAGGGAATGACAGAAACAAATATTGTCTTTCATCCAAGGTATTTAAATGTAACTTTTAATCCATATTTGCACAAAGTCTTTGGTACATGGTATTGAGGTGATATGCAATTTGATGTTACATGTACATTTCCAATTGTGATTCTTAAGCCATAAATAAATAAATAAATAAATATGATATGAATGCTTTTGTGAAAAGTGTTTTGCCATTTGGGGGGGGTGAGGGAGTGGTGAGGGTTTTGAATTCTGTGATATTAAAATTTTGGAAATTTTCTTTAAAAATTTAGCAAAATTAGTTGAATTTACTCTAGGAGAACATAATTTTTCAAATTTTTTGGTTGGAATAATGAGAAATGATTTTGGGAAAAAAAAACATTAGTCTTAACTCACACAATATTGATATCACTTGTATGCAATATTTCAATTGTGATTTTGTGTAAACTCTTGACACATGACCTCAATGACACGCACTTGCAACCAGATCCCCTTGGGAGTGGTATTGGCCATCCCTCCATTCAACTACCCAGTCAACTTGGCTGTGTCTAAAATGGCTCCTGCGCTCATTGCTGGAAATGCTGTTGTTCTCAAACCTCCCACCCAGGTAAATAAATGTTTTGCACATTTTTTGATCGTTAAAGAAAAACCCCGATTTGCTAGGGAAATATATATACACAATTTGAAAGCAAGAAATTATCAGTTTGGTAAATCGTTGGCAGAGTTATATACACATCTTCGTATGCTTCCTTAACACTGTCCAACAAATGTACTAAAAAATATGTTCCATGACCGTAGCCCTAACATATTACCAATTCTTTGACTCAGTGCATGATTGCACACTGAAAATAAGACAATTTTGGCAACTTTTGAAAATTTTGTGTATACCAGCATCATCCTTCTGTCAATAGATGAAAGTAGGACTTAACGCTCATGAAGTGGGGTACATACATACACAGGGCGCAGTAGCATGCTTGCACATGATCCACACCTTTCATCTAGCAGGCTTTCCAAAGGGACTAATTAGTGCAGTAACTGGCAAGGGATCTGATATAGGCGACTATCTTACCACACACCCGGGCATCAATTGCATCAGGTCCTCTCTCCCCCATCAATTATATACCCATAATGCTGCCCTCGGCTGTTTCTTTTAAACACTAGGAAGAGAGGTATTTATTTACAAAGCAGAATTTCCCTCCCAAGAGATGTGAGGGGAGTTCTGGTTCTTCATTGAGCATTGCATTTCTTCACTAGGAGTTTCAGTTCTTCATTGGGTGTTTCATGAAATAATTGTCATTCCATCTGATGTTTTGTTTCTTCATCAACACTCGATCAGGTGACTTCGTTACGTGCACATTACTCTAGGTGCTGCCTCAGAGTAGGAAGTTCCTAAAATAACTGCCCTTGGGTCCTGCCTTGAGGGTGGGTATTTCAGGAACTCCCTGATCCTCAGGGATTACCCTACACTAATTAATGCTCGTCTCAAACAACCATATGTAAAGCTTTTAATAACTATTGAAATCCTATTCCCCTAAAGCACTTGGAGAAATTTCTAAGACTATTTGGATGGCACCTCATTTATCTGTGAATCTTCCTCCTAGAAAAGAAGAGGGGCTTTTGGCTTGCTCCTTGAGAGTGAGAGGCTAGGTGTAAGATCCCTTCATCTCAGTAAGCAGGCATAAAGAACCCTCCCATTTTCAGGAGTAGGTGTAAGATTCGTCCCACTCTTGAGGAATAGGCTTAAGAACCCTCCTATGACTGTGATTGGGATCAATGGATGACATTTCTTGCAATGTCGTCATTGAAGACTTCTTAATTTTCAGAACCTAATCCTTTAGTTTATTTATGGTTCAATTTTCGCCGCTAATTTCCCGATTATCAAACCATTTATCAACCTCACTACAACCTTTTTGTCATAACTTAAACATGGCAGCCAACTACATTCTGAGCATGAGAGTAATGAGATTATTTATTATCTTACATATTTGTGCCTAAGATAACCACAAGATAATTTAGTCACTATACTCTTAATCTTGATTTTTAATCTTACATTTGTAAGCCCTTGTCAATAATTATTGTTACCAAACTATGTATATGATAAATTCAATTTAGGACCAGTGTTTTTTTAGGGACTTTTGTTTGTAGCCAAAGGGGCAATTGTCGATAGGAGAATGTAGAAAAAGTGGCTATCATTTCCTAGGAAGATTTTTCCAATTCTAGCTATATACCAGCTACGACGTAATTTTTTAAAAATCATCCTCTATATTTTGGGCTACACACTGAAAACCCAATATAGAAATCTGGCAATTTAAAACTATTTTTTCCTCGTATCTATTATCTGGTGATTGAAAACCTCCAGAATCACTTAATTTCAAAATTTCAATTTCAATTTCGCTTTTTGGCAAAACTATGCCAATAAGAAAAAACGTGTCTAAGTACCAAATGTGTGATGTCTGGTGCAGCTTCACAGGCGGTTGTGATACTGGGATTTCCATATCAAAGAAAGCAGGTATGATTCCACTACAAATGGAGCTCGGAGGCAAGGATTCATGCATTGTGCTAGAGGATGCAGACCTCGAACTTGCTGCTACAAATATCATCAAGGGAGGCTTCTCATACAGGTTTGTTTCTTTTCACTCTTTGATATTTTGTTTCTTCTTTTGCATATTAGACAATTATGTACTATGAGCTGGTCCACTGGCAACAATAATATGTAAAATTTTGACATTTTTCCAACAAAAAAGGGGAAATTTCTGAGATTTTTGTAAGGTGTAAATTCAACTAATTTTGCTAATTTCTAGGAATTTTTGTCAAATTCTCGATATCACAAAATAGGAGTGCTTCATTTGAGTTGAACATTGATTGGCCTTGACTCCTTGTGTAAAGTGGGCCTAAGTTTGTTAATATGTTATAAATTGCTTGCAATAATGAAAGTTTTTGGAATACCTTGAAAGTTCTTAAGGGTTCATTTCACCACTAGGCCCGTGGTAGATGTAGCCTATAATAGCAAGACCCCCAAAAGTGATGTGGTGCAGAAAAAAATAGTCATAAAGGAGAAGAGATAATTTGTGACAATTTGTTGGTGAATTTTGAAGTTTTTCTCTTTTTTTTCTTTTCCTTTCTTACAAGGGTTTCAACCTAAGTCACAACTTTTATAATCACCACACTTTAAACTGTTATGGACAAAACAAAGGTTTATGTCCATTTTTGGAGTTCAATATTCCAGAATTTCAATTAAGAAACATTTTTTTCAATTTGTCTTGGGTGCATTGGCGGCCTGATGAAGGCAATTACTTGGTGTAAAAACTGAGAATTAAGTGAGTTAATCTACTGTTTTGAAAGTGGGTTTTTAGTCACAACATTTTGCTTCTGGAGGGCAAGAGAGACTGCCCAGATCCCACAAGTCTAGCCTAGTAGTGTTAGGATCTGCAGGGTTTTTTTTTTCCATTTATGTGATGTAGTTTAGCCATATTTGGCTATGAGCAGGGAATAAAAGTAAAAAAGTTTGAGCATCCTTCACATTTTTTGTTTCATGCTAGAACCCAATAGAGAAATCTTATGATTTTTCAAAATAAAAATTTCTAAATTTGGCAACTAGAAAACATATTTTAAAAACATATTATTAGCCATTTAAAAAAAGCCAATTGGCTACATTTAGCCATGAAAAGAAATGTTAATTATGGGTATCAATGTATTAATCATGTGTATAGCTGTTTACTATAATGGGGTTAATTTTTTTGAACACCACCATGACTTATTTGACTTTACATTATTCGGATGATAATTTTTTTGAAAGTTTAAACATTCATTTTACCTAAACCCTAAACTCAAAAGGTAAATGTCAAAAGTTCATTCACTTTTGGATGCATGAAAGGCTTTAGGTTTTTGGGGGTTCAACTTTCATATTGAAATGTTCCATATATGGAGCCATTGGCATTGATGAGGTTTTGGGATGATGATGTGTAGTGGACAACGGTGCACAGCAGTGAAAGTGGTTCTGGCAATGGAATGTATCGCAGATGCACTTGTGTGCAAAATCAATGCAAAAATTTGCAAACTTACAGTTGGCATGCCTGAAGATGATTGTGACATCACTCCAATCATTAGTGATACATCAGCCAATTTCATTGAAGGCCTTGTGCAAGATGCAAGATGCAAAGGTGCTCGGTTTCATCAGGTTTGTTGTTTCGTCCATCACTACATGTTGCACTAAACATGTAGTTCCATGGATTCCAACTTGCAACCAATGGTTTCTTTTTTGTGGCCATTTGTGTTGCTTATTTTGTGCTTTTAAACTTGGTAAAATATGGTTTCATTGTAAAATCTAAATTTTAAATATAAAATCACCACTTTTGTGAAATCAAACAATCGAAGGAGAAGAAGAGATTAAAGGCAATGCTTGCAACATCACCATTTTCTAATATGTTCCGAGAAAATTATGTGATGGGAGTGTTGACTCTCAATTGACTTTGGTGGGTTTTGGGTCATGTTGTAGGAGTGGAGGAGAGAAGGAAACTTGATTTGGCCAATTCTAATAGACTTCGTGAGACCAGACATGAGGGTAGCTTGGGAGGAACCATTTGGCCCCATTTTACCTGTCATTCGCATAAAGACGGTGGAAGAAGGCATTCATCATTGCAATGCAAACAACTTTGCACTTCAGGTTTAATTTTGTGTCATTTCATTTTATTTGGGAGCTTTATGTTCGGAACAACTTTTCACCACACTTTGTGTATGTGCCATCATAGAGTACCCTTGGCAGCATCAGCACAAAACAATACTATTTGTAGAAATGTTGAAATTTCCCAAAATAATTTTTTTTTCCAAACAATTTTTTTTTGCAAAGAAAATAACAAATCCTTCAAAATGGTATTAATATCATATTTTAAACATGGAATCTTCGATGTCAGTTAATTATTCAACAAGCACTTGTTGAAGCTGCCCTTGGATTACTAGGGTATACAATTTGTGTGTGTGTGTGAGACATCCATCAATTGAACCCATGAAGCCTCTTCCTTGTAGGGAAACCTACCAATCGCAAGGCTCCTTTTTAGGGTTGCGTCTTTTTGATAACATAATTTATGAGCACATCTTGATAAATGTTATTGCAACTTTTACTTGGACGCAGGGTTGTGTGTTCACAAAGAGCTTTGACAAGGCAATGATGATAAGTGATGCCATGGAATCGGGAACCATACAAATAAACTCTGCACCTGGTCGAGGGCCAGATCATTTCCCTTTCCAAGTGACTCTTCTTCACCTATTTTCTCTTACTTATATCATTATTGATTCCATACTTAGAGGTATATAAATTACATAACAGCACACAAAGTTGAAAATTCATTGTATGAGATCAAAGCACCAACTAACTTACAACAAAGATAAAAGAATTTTAGTGTTAACACTAGATAACTTTCTTTAAAGGTTTGCACATGTAAACCCATTCTAGGTGCAATTCAAAACAAGCTTTTATTATTAGTTAAAAAGTTGGCATTACTACACTTTTCTCGTGTCATAAATCTTTTTGGAAGAGCGATAAATTTGGTTGTAGCAACGAGCTTCTTATTACTTGTCAAAAAGTCACCAATCCTAATGGATTTTCCAACCTAGGACATTTGTAATTACAAGTTTCTTCATTTTTTTGTTCATATGGATTTCTCAAACTACAACCAAGTCATTGACATCATGAATCTTTCCAAGCTACTTCTGTTTGGTTAGTCATGGCCAATGTTTTTTTTCCCCAAAAAAACTGGGATTTTTTTTGTTTTTCAATTTAAATTCTTTTGCTTTTTTTGGAGATTTTTTTACAAATATCACAAAATTGAGGAAAAAACCCTTACTGATGGCTTTTACAAAAAAAGAAATAATCATAATTGACTAAATGTAAAGTGCAATGGACACATAAACCACTTTTTCCTTTGTACTTGTTTAACCATCAAAAGCCTTGTAACAAACTCAAGTCGACACGAGTTTTCTAATTGATATGGGTGGCAATTATCACAGGGCTTGAGAGATAGTGGTGTGGGATCCCAAGGTATCACCAATAGTATCAACATGATGTGCAAAACCAAAACTACTGTAATGAACTTTCCATCACCTACCTATGCAATGGGTTAATAATTATAGATTATTGTTGTAGTATTCAATGTTGTTAAATTGATATAGATGTTTTGTAAACTAGAAAGACAAATTCCAATGCCATGAACATTCATGAATGAAACACAATATATGGTTATTCGTATATGTCCTAGAACCCCAAAACGTGGGATGCATGAGAAGTTTTTGATGTGCATGAAATACACAGAAATTCCATATGGAAATTATGAGATCCGTTTTTTTAATTTAAAAAATCACTTGGATATATGTCTTGCATTTGTGATTATCTAAAATGAAATTTAATGAAGCCTTGGAAAAGGGTGAAGAAAAGGCATACTACATTGAATGCCTTCTTAATTGGACAATATGCAAATGTATAAATTTTAAAATAAAAATCTTAAGGTATTTCAAGATTTTTAAAAATGTTCCAAAAGTAATGAAACAAAACACATATTCATCTCCAATTTCATAAATATTGAATTTTGAGCATGCAGATGCCACAAAATGAACATCAATTGTTTTGCCCAAATGAATCTTAGGATATACTAGACCTTTTCATTCTAAACTTCAATACATTGTATGATTTTTGTTTTAAATATCTTGCATTTAAAAGTTAACATTACAATTCACTATTGATGTTACACATGCTTTTATCAACACCTCTTTCACCATGAATCTCCCCCACTGATATGGAATTATTGTTGACCCAACCAATGCAAGATACACATTTGGCATTAATAAATTTGAAAAATCATACTAAATCTATATAATTTGAAATATCGTAAGTTGATGAGTCATAAAGTTAATTCTTATTTGCATCTATCATTCTTATAAAGGTTAATTATACTTGGGCTTCGCATTATTTTTGCACTATCAATGACAATCCATTAAAATAAGGTTAAAATATTAATTAATTTATTTTTTGTTCCAAAAATAATTAGTTTCTAAACATTGACAATCCATGATCATAATTAAATTGTCCACGAAATCATTTTCACTTCCATTAAGTTTAAAATATAATATTTAATTTTAATCTATTAAAACATTGATTTTTTAACACCCATGATTTCCATTTTGGTGCCTTTGATTGTCCCAAAAGCAATTGGGTGAGAATCAGGTTGAAAATCGATTTTAAGGTTTAAAAGAGAGAGAGAGAGAGAGAGAGAACCGAATGAGTTTTCCCTTGAAAACTTGAAACTGGTTCTCAGGGTCTTAAACAAATTTGGTTTATTGGTTCCTCTTGTTCTTCTTCTCACTTGGCGCTGCTACTCTTCTCCTCTTGCTATTACTTTTTTTCCTTTTACTTTTATTACTCTTCTTTTATTATTACTCTTCTCACATGGTGTTTCTCTTCTCCTTTGATGAAATAATTAAATAATTAAATATTTAATTATTAAAAATGATTTTGATGAATGAAAATTTTAATAATCAGGTTCTCACAACACAGAAACACTGAAATTTAATAATTAGTGTTGGGGATGAAAGAAGGGCCCCAAGCAGGATGGTCACTTTATGAAAAACTCCAGTAAGTAGGATTTAATTTTCTTAATTTTTTAATTTTTATGATTAAATTTTTTTTTGAGAACCTGATTTATGAGAACCAGGGTTGAAAACTGACTGTTCTTAAATGAGTGAGAATGGAGTATTTTGAAAACTGGATTGTAATATGTATTTAAAAATATTGAGAACTTGGTCAATTTTCTCCAACACGAAATTTGAAAAAAAATGAAAAATCAACTTGGTTTTCACATAGAGGCATAAAAAATTAGAACCGACGATTCTCAAAAAAAAAATGAGAACCCCAAACACTGGTTCATGCTATGATACTTATATTAATTTTATTAAGTTTCAAACACAACTTTAAATGACATTAATTTACTTTACACAACAATTTATATTCTTTAAAATAATATATAAGACACAAATAAACCAGAATTGGTCATAAACTAAATAGAATGAGATGCACAAAATTGGAGTTGATGTTTGAAATCAGTGCAATATTGAAAAATTTTTGCCCCATCCCTTGCCTATTTGTAAAGCTTTAAGTCTCAAGTGCTTAGTTGTGTAAGAATGAGGTGCTCATTTTGAGCTTCGACCCCATGCGCTTCCACAAGGTTTGCCAAAACTTGTTTCTGAACTTGAGATTTTAATCCAACACAATGTCCTTGGGAAGGTTATGATGTTTAAACATGCGCATGAAAAAAAACCTTCCTTTTTTTAAAAAGTTGTGGCATTTTCCTTGGTGGGAATGAAGTGTGCTATCTTGTTAAATCGATCCACTATCACCATGATCACATCAAATCCCTTGGATGGTGGCAAATTCACCATGAAATTCATGGACACACTTTCCCATGGCCTTTTAGGAATTGGTAACAATCATAACAAATCCTACTTGTTTTTTGTTAAGTGTTCAATTTTGTTGGCATATTAAGCAAGTCTTCACGTATTCTTTCATGTTGTCTTTTAGAGATCACCTATTTATGTCCATAAGGTCCAAGCTACCTTTATCATTTGGGTGTTGTAGACCCAACTGAAAAATGCCTACCTAGTCCTTTGGCTAGAGGCATGGCTCAAGAAAATAGGTTACATTGTAAACCATGGTCATCAACCTGGGGAAGAGACGAAGTCACTAAGAGCGTCTCCACCAATGCTCAGTATGTGACCTTGTACAAGAAGAAATCTTGAATGAGGTTCATCAGTACAATCCCCTGAATCCACTGGAAGACGAGTCCGGGGACCCTGAAATAGGCACGACCTTCAAAGCCCTGGAGGAGCCCTGGAACAGTCTAATGAAGAGAGTGAAATAGTATTGACAAAATCTGCAATTGAAATTGGGCACTTTGGTTTGTGGAAAACCAAATTAAGGAACTGTGTTGAGGAAGAAAATTTGAAGAATCGTATTGAACTTGTAAGCAACACATGATTATGAATACACCAAAAAATAAATAGTTAATTGCAACAAGCTCTGTCTGGAGTATTAAGTGCATACAAGTCTGAAGCTTGGTCGGTTGACATTATGTCCCAACACTTAGCCTTAGGCTCTTGAAAGCTCAATAAAAGACGGGGGAACCAGCTGATCTAGAGTCTGGAGAGAAAGTGCAGCCAGTTAAGATTCTGAGCACATTTATGAACAAAAACAAACAACAAATTGCAGCTAGAACAACCTCAAGCACATCGCTACTGGAGCTAGCTTCTGAAAGTTCTGTGGGCCTGATCATCATCATGTCCTGTTTCATGAAGAAGAAGAGATCATTGAAACTGTCCAGAAATTTGATCACAATGTCAGTAACTAGGACAGTCTTTCATCATGTACAGTTCTGAGCATTTGAATCCTAGAATCCTGCACCCCTCCTGGATTGTTCACAGTGCACGTCTAGGTGGAAATGGCACTGGACTTGAGGATGCAGATCATGTCGTCAGTACATGAAGTAGGAGCTCAGGAAGTCTAGAGCTGCATGACGACTGAAACTAGCACTCCTAGAAGACTCAGAAAGAAAATATGAGCAGTGTGGGGATGAGGAGGATGTGTTGCATGGTTGGGACTAGGACAGTTATCTTGATGACCAGCTGATAACCAGAGTCCAGGTCTGTCCTGGAAGCAATCAGGAATCACATATCCACGTTGCAGACTATTGTAAGAGACATCCAGGTAGTTGAGGTGCTTAAGATTGCAAAGCGTCTGAGGGACGACGCCTGTGAGGAAATTGGAGTTCAAATCCAGGCGCTGTAGTTTGCTGATATCCCCAAGGTTGGGGGGGATGGGACCCTGAAGGGTACAGTCGGTGACAATAAGGACGACCAAGTTGTCGGAGAATGAGGTACCCCAGGACGAAGGAATCGGGCTGTTGAAGAATATCCACTGAAGCTTCAACATTTCCAACTCCGTTAAGTCTGCCAGTGTTGAACCAAACTGCTGGGAGTTCCTGTAGCTGTTTGGATCTCGATATGGCTGCCTCGATGGACGCACCGAACCCGTTATGCTTAAAGCAATCACTGCACTATCAGACTCCCTGCAGGTCACAAACGGCCAATAACAGCAATCTGTCCCCGGCAACCACTCGTCAAACAAGCCGTTCGGATCGATCAACTGGTTCTTGAAGCCCAGAAGTGCATTTTCGGATTGAGAGCTACATCTCCAATTATTAGCACTGCATGAGCTGATGAACATGTCTGAAAACACCACAACAACAACAACAACAGTGGTGAAGCTGAAGAAGACTCGTCTAGTCTCCCAAAGCTGGTGAGAGGCTGCTACTGCTGAGCCCAAGTTCAAGCTCTTTCTTCTCCGGCGGCCTTCAAAAATGGCAAAACCCATTGCTGCAGAGATGAGGCCTTAATAGGCGCTCCTGTGGCCAAAATCCTAACCCCAAAACAAAATCACCAAATTTTCCTGGCAATGGAATCCGAGTGCTCAACTTCTACTAGCTACCCAGTCGTGATCAACTTTGGCAACGACCAATATTCTGACACAAGATTTCCTGGTAACTTATCTGAGCTGCTGATGAAACTACTGTCCACCAGAATCCAGGCTAATATTATCACTACTAGACTACATGAGATCTGTCTCTAAAGCTCTGAACCACCTCCATGATGAATCTAAGGCCGGCCCGCTGGAGCTGAGAACATGTAAAGAAGAGCTGAAGCTGAATTGCTGGATAGCTTGACACATGATCACTACAAATGCTCCAGTCTCTACTCTGCAACTGTAGGAAGGAATCACTAGACTAGGGAGTGAAATGATGAGAAACATGATTCAGATTCTTCAAGCTGTCGCCCCCCACCCCCCACCAATCTTTCTCCGACAAAGGAGAGAGAGAGAGAGAAGTCTAGAGTCTAGAGTCTAGAGTCTAGACCAGGGTTGGCCGGTTCTTTGAATGTCCAAAGAACCGCCGGCTCCGGTTCTTAAAAAAATTCCAGAATATGAAGGAACCCGCTGGATCTGGTCTGAATCAAAGAACCGTTGATTCCACCAAAAACCACGAAGAACCTACGGTTTTCATGAAAGAACAGACGGTCCTCTCTGGGGGGGGGGACCAGCCATTTGCGAAAACCTTAAAGAACCATCGGTTTTCATGATGAAAGAACAGGCGGTTCTCTCTGGGGTGGGGGTGGGGGGCCAGTTCTTGGACTTTTTCACAAATTTTGAGAACCAATGGTTAATGCACCAACGCCAGTTCTTTGAGAATTGGTGAGTGAAATGGGTGTATACCTGGCTGGGTAGATAACCGCCGGGTATCTTTCCATTGGTTCTATGAACCCCTGGATGCTGGGTCTAGAGTGCTGGATTGGTTTTCACTAAACAGAATTGGAACCTACCTACAGTTAGTTCTAACCACCCTCCAAACCAGGTACCTATGTGCCCAACCCTGGTTTGCACCAGAATTGACTGACTATCCAAATTTTAGATTTAACCTCTGGGCACCACCAACAGAGCATATTTTTATTTTCATTTTTAATGGAAGGAATTACATATATCCAAAAATTCTAGCAATTTACTTGTCAAGATGGTTATACATTCAACTTTTTTCTTTTCTTTTCTTTTCCTTTCCTTTGGTGGTTATGAATGGAGATAGTGTTCACATCCAAAGAGATTACAAAGATGTACAAAAGGGTTTTACATCCCCAAAATTTTAATAAACAATTTCTTTTGCAATTAGGTAGGAGTGTACAAGTGCAAAAATAAGGCATGAACATTGAAAAAAAGTAAGTGACTTGTGAAGGAATTTTTAAAGAACTCTACATAGTACCCAATGTAGCGGTGCAAGCAAAGATGTCCCAACCACACCCCCACAAAAAAAACACAAAGCTGCCCCAACCCGTACTACTAGAACACTTAACAAGTTACAACCATCATCCATGTTGTTAATGAGCTCCATGAATAAACCTTACAACATTAAAAACCCTAGAAGAAATCAAAAGCTTGTTGGAGCTTTATCAACAACATATGTAATTGGTGAACTCCAGAAATGCGCCTTGTAACATTAGAAAGGTGAAAAACAAGTCAAAAGCAAGTTGGGCAACTTCAAAGGACTATTGGTTGGAAAGAACAAAAAAATAAAAATTTGAACTTGGATACCTTGACTTATCGTAACAACTCACACAATTGTTTTAAATTTTTTTACATCTTCAATAAAATCATAAATTATTTTTAACCAAAGCATATTCAATTTTCATATAATGGGTGAAAGCACATTACGACGACTCTTGTTTCAATTTGTGATTTTAAAATTCCAAGGATTTGCTTGGCAAGGAAATTAACACTTCAAAGCTAACCATTGTGACACCCCCACTTGGAAGAAGGTGATTTGCACATGTAAACAACAATTTAGATATTTTTCGAAAAAACAAATTCAATATCAAATGCCCCTGAAATTTTCTCAATGGATGCATTCTAACACTAAATATATTAAATTATTATTTATTTGAAGCTAAATAGTAGGTCCATCATTTGTTATTACACATGCTTGGACATTAGGATTTAGATCAAAACAAATCATAAGTGGAATCACCACACTCACATCACATTCATAAGCAAGACAACTTGCATGATGTCCATGCCTCACATAATTTTCCACAAGAACTCAAAGATTTTAAATGAAGATTTAATGCAATTGCAAGCATGTTACAAATGTGATGTGGATCAAATGCTTTGAAAAACCAGAAAAAATGTCTGATCACCTTAATAATTTCTTTTTGCATGGTTTTTATTTTGCAAGAAGAAGAGCTTCACATCAAGTTGTTCAAGATTCATAATAGATGTGGTCAAGGCATCTAATTACAACTAGTTCCTTTTTGATTGATTCATCACACACAATCGCAATAGGGTTCATGCATGAAGTTATTGCTGAACTATAGCTTGAAGAACTTATTGTTGCAACATCACCATCTTTTGCTTTCCATAATGATGACTTTTTAAAATTCAAAACATTCCTCCAACATAATGACTAGGAATTTTTTACATTGTTATATATTTACATTGTTTTACATAGCCATGTAAAATGAAATATATATATATACATTAATATATAAAACTATATAAATATACGCAAAATACTGGTCAACACATGTTTCTCCCATTCTTTCCTTCTTTCTCCCAATTATTTTGTCCATGTAATTATCTTTTATAAATTGACTTGGGCATTATTCGCATTTACTTGCTTTAAACTATAGAAACCTTATCGTTATTCATAGCATACTAACATGTTTTAACCAACACATTGCCAAAACAAATACCTTCATTAACATTCTATGAAGATTCAAAATTTCGTACTCAACAATGTCAAGTTGTTGACCTTATTTTTTACAAATATAATTAAACTTGATGAAATATTCTAATGTTTTCAACCAAAGACTATAGTTGCAAAAGCCAATTTTTTTCATTCATCTTATACAAACCAATAATAACATACAAGGCATGGTGAACAAGATAAAAGTATACAATTATGTTACTTTGATAGTTTACTTGTCAAGTTGACCGAAAAAACAACAATACCCATTATGAAATTATTATACATTCAATGTTTTAGTTTGATTAATGATAAAAAATAAAATTTCATTATTGTGCATTAATTTTCAAGTTTCACATTGTTGAAGTAGGTTTCAACTTTTGAGTAAGTTTTTTAAAATGCAAGTTTTGTAGTTTATTTTTTGTAATGTAACATGTTTCAACTACATGTCAAGTATGTTATAACAAAAAAAGAAAACATATTTTATGACATATTTGAATATCCAATGATCTTTATATCCTAAGTTAGTTTATATATATTTCATTAAGTTTTCTAATGAAAAAATAATTTTGAACACCATATTGATTAATCAATTTCAAAAGTATTTGTTCTTTACATTTATTATTATTTTCTCAAATTTGGTATTCATTTTATCATAAATTCAATGGAAGGTACCTCTAGGTGGATTCAAATTTTGGGAATTGAGAATTTTCTTTGGTGTCTTGGAATTTTGGGATGAAAATGTGCAAACATGACCCACACCCACACCCTTTTTGTGATGTGGTTAATTATGAAACATTAAAAGGCTTTATTCGTTGTCCATATTTTCATTATAATCATTTTCTTGTTATTTAATCAAATTTCATGTAATTTTATTAATCAAACTACAAATACAGATCAAAATAAGTTCAAGTTAATTTTTTAGATCATTTTGATTTTTTAAAAATATTTTTGAACTTAAAAAAATAAAATTGCTCCATTCATAGTGACTTAAGACAAAAAATTGGAATTAATATAGTTATACTTTTGAAAAAATGGTATGAAGGCACCAAAATTGATAATAAATAATGATCCATTGAAAACATAAAAAGTTGGTTTCATAAACCTCAAAAAATTGTGTCAATTGGTGTTAAAAAAAACTTTTTAAATTGGTTGCAATGTTATGAGAGTCTTTTTAAACATGCAAAATTTCTTGGAAACAAGTTTCTTGAAGAATAAATAACTAAACTAGGGTTGAATTCCCAATTACAAACCCTATTGAACATAAATTATGGCAATTTGAAAAGTCAAGAATCATTCGACCCTTGATTATTAAAGCCTCTAACAAAGGGATCAAATCAAGTCTGATTTGGAAGCTTGATATGCCATTGAAAAAAAAATTCAAAGGCTATAATTCTTTTTTGAAAAATCCCCAATCAAAACCCAAATCAAGAAATTATGAGCCCTGAAAGTGATAGGATTCATAACTTTACAATTTTGTGATTCCTTAGGAGTTTCAAAACAAAATGTCATTTCAATGTAGCCAAGTAGTAAGAGGTTGAAAAATATATTATATGGAGGAAAATTTTGACTCCTCCCCAAATTTAGGTTGTAATGAGTCTTATGAATGTGCATGGCCTATGGTTCATCTATGCACCATTTTGGTTTCAAATTACACTAATAACATTGTTTTCTTAGTTTACATAATTTAATATGTATATTCATGAGCCGACTTTAAGAACTCTTCCTAGTTGCATCTGAGAGCTCCATGTCACATTTCCTTATGGGAACTAGGAAGTACCTTCTTTACACAAGTTGTGAAAAAATGAAAACACAACACAAGAGCATTGGTGTAAGACCTTAGAAGCTACATGAAGAAAGGGTGGGGTCATTTCTATTGTTTTCCAAATGGTGTGCAATAGGGTGCAACTAATTCATTACGAAGTAAATTTTATAATTTACTCAAATATAAGTAGACCTATAATTGATTTATTTTCCTTAAAAATTTTCAATTTTATTAAAAATATTCTTTCGAGATTCTATAATTTCTTAACATACCAAAAAGTATTATTTTATCTTAATTGGTTCATATAATATTTAAAAAGTGCCCCTCACAAACATAATAGTAGCATTTGTAGCCAAATGTTTTCAGAAGTGTAAAGGGCCCTATTTAGAGATATCCATAAAGTCAGGAAAAGACAGCAACAATACCTTGAGTTTGGTCATACATGGGGTGAGATTCAAAAGAAACCTGCAAAAAAGTACATTAGCATTAAAGGGGGGGGGGTTGGAACTCAGAAAACCATCAATTTTGATAGTTCCTGAGTGAATCATGTCTTTCTTTTTTCCTGAGCGGCTCCACTACTGCTACATACATTTTCACTGCTCCTACCTGTACAGCTACTATAATTCATCTCGAACCTCGTGCATTAAATGCTGAGATTCAGCATTTCGTATTGAGTTTCAGCATTCATACTGAGACTTAATAAAATTTCCTTACTTTACGGATACCGCTAAAAGAGGAGTTAGGGAGTGAAAGGAGGCCCAAAGTCAGGGTGAATTTGAGGATATCTCTATTTGGTCACAATTGTCCAAAACTAACTTTATGTTCACTACTTACTGGTACATAACATTGGTGCAAAACAAGTCATTGCCAGACACTTCCATTTGACCCTTTTGGAAGGGATGCAAGTGATGATGGTTGGAAAAGGAAGTTGGTTGATTACAAAATTTGTGGAATTCAATTGGTTATACGTGCATACCTTTTTCTCATTTCTTTTTACCCATGATGGTTGGAAAAGGTGAGTTGATTGATTACAAAATATGGAACATAATTGGTGAAGGGAATGTACAACCTTTTTTTTTTTCTTTTTTTTTTTTTTGGGGTTGGGTTCTTTC
>Ga0209611_10001849_pt1 | contig 36759 bp, 24 predicted proteins | sample S1TSphgellanicum_3_FD_187693 | JGI IMG/M metagenome (GOLD analysis project Ga0209611, IMG submission 187693) | Host-associated microbial communities from peat moss isolated from Minnesota, USA - S1T2_Fc - Sphagnum magellanicum MG (SPAdes) (version 2) | ecosystem: Host-associated > Plants > Peat...
CCTACTCATTGAGCATCCCAGTTTCCCTAAAGAATTTAGTTTTGATTTTATTGAGTTTTCAAGGACAATTGTTTGATATTCAATACTTCCCACACTGCAAAACCACAACAATGCACCCCTGCCCATTGAGGGCTGTCCACCAGTACCAAGTATTATATTAGGAGGGGTACCGTGGTTTAGGAGATCTCCCCAAGACAAACAAAACAAAACAAACAAACTACCTTCATCAATAGATACATATACTATGGCCAAAACACAGCAACTACATAGAGTTTGCACATTCTTCCACCTCATCAAAATCTCAGAGCCCCATTTGGTAACTGAAACAGGGGAGAGAGGATAACAGGAAAACAAAACCTCATTGGGGGCTGACACCTAATTAAGGACATGGCACCCAACCATGCCCAGTTTTTAACCAGCTCAGCTTGTTCCTCATCAAAGTCCCAATTAATCAGGAGGATGAATCTGCAAGAATCAATCAACTAGCAAGTGACAGTAGAGTGAGCAAATATGTACTCTCCTCAAAATTTTAACCAACCCTCCTCAATGTCCTCCCAGACATAAAATCTGTCTGCAATAGCCTTCTAAAACTGGCAGTTTAACCTAATCAAAGGACATTAAAAAGTTCTGTAATGACAACAGTCATCCAAGCCCACAAAGAATCAATGTCCATAAAATACAGAGAAGCAGGTTTGTGGAAAGGTGTGGCCTTGCTCAGAGAGTGGATTAGAATCCTGTGTTCATGTCACTGTACAGTCAGAAGAGTCTTCTGCTACAAAAAGCTGTGTCTATGCAAATAAGCAAACCTCATTTCAATGTGCTCTAGATCCATCAGAACCTCTCTGCAAAGAGTCTGCCATTCTGACTGCTTCACACCTGCAAAGAAGACAAGTAGCATTGTTAATTCCTTGCAACCTTTTCTCCAAGTACAACCATCTCTCTTCACATCTAGCATATGCCTACTGCTCACTGTGAGATACTAGTCAGCTGCAGAACAGAAGAGGTCTACAGGGTTCACAAAATTCCATGTAACGAACAAGATGCAAAAGAACAAACTGGACTTTAATCTCATAAAGAAATATTAACTCACCTTTACAGCACACAATTTTGAAATACTGCTTTGCTGTATATGTGGACAAATAAGATCTTCCTTCCTGTCAGACATAAAGACACCTAAGCTGCTCTTCAAAGATCCAACCCATCTGAGACTTGCTGGTGCAGTGAGATAAGTGCTCTGTGTCTTACCTTAGCTAGTTAGAAGCAAAAACAATGTGAAGCCTTCAGATCTGTAATAAGATGAGTTTGTGGTGCCATTTCCAGGAACAAATTAATCATTGATAATTCTACGGTTCTACAGAACTGGCCAAGGGTCCAGTTGGCACAACACTTGCAGCCACCATTGATGATGGTGGGTGCAGTTGACTTGAATTTACTGTTCCTTGTTGAGCTGCTGCAGAACTGCCCACAAATAAAGGTGGCCGCACATCTGACCCAATGTGTCCATTTGAGATATTGTTACTTGTTGAGCAATTTGGTGAGGTATCAGTGGAGGACGGTACCCCCAGTTGCATCAAAGAGCTTCTGGACACCATATTGTCACCATGATTGCTTCCTACAAACTGCCCACTTCCTAACTTTCCTTGAGTCACGGTACCCACTTGCTGCACAGGCGAAGGCTGAGGAATTGAAGAGGCACCAGCTGCTGGTGAGGAAGTGGGTGTTCTCACAGATGCTGGAGCCTGCATTGGTCTGATGCTGTTAAGCTGTTCTTGGCTGTTCAGTCCTGCAAAGATCAATTGCATCATGGCATTAAAATTGAGTCAACTCTGTATTTACTCAGTGCCATAGATTTGATACACCTACAGCTAGTCATATAGCAGGTCAATCCCATACAGTTCACAAAAGAAAAGCGGCAGATTTCTGGACATTAACAGGTGCGGAGGTACTACTCCTTTCCATAAGTGATAGCAGAAAGTGCCATAATTATGCACATTCTCCATTTCAAACCCAAATCACATTCACCTATTTGCACACATATCTAACACCCATGATCACTACAGTGCACTGACATCAGAAGACATGTCATTGCCTTGTGATGGAGGCATATATTTTCAGAACACTGTTGAATGCAAGCAACCAACAAACAGGACAACAAACTAAAACAATGGAGAATGGGGGATGTCCAAAGAGTAGCACTGACACAGCTTCAGCCCACTGTGGATTCAACTCCAAATGGTTTTGCATAGTGACCTGCTGAAGTTTTCATGTCATTTGGCTTCCCACCTCCACCAACAGCAGCAGCAGACTGTGGATAAGGAACAATGCTGCTGTGCTGGATGCTTGAATGCATGACTGGAATATTTGAAGTCATACCTTGCAATGAACTGAACTGAGGATGAAAAAAGGACGGACCTGAACTGCTTCCCCTCTGTGATCCAGACCCAGACAAAGGGGATACTGAGAGATTAGGTGGAGCTGGCCTCGAATTCGTTGCCTGTGCGCCACCTATGTTTTCTGAACCAGAGTTCTGGCCTGAATTTGCAATATTTCCAGTGTTGCTGGGTCCTGACATGGCTGCAGGAGTCACTGACAGACCCCCATGACCCCCATGTGTAATGGAACCAGAGAGCGATTGCTGCTGCTGCTGTTGCTGGTTCAAATGCTGCACTGGACTTTGCTGCAGCTGTGACTGTGTCAAGGGAGGAGAATGCTGTAGCTGTTGCTGATATTGCTGCACATGTTGTGGTGGAGGTGGTGGCAAGGACTGTGACTGTGACTGTGAGAGTTGCTGGTGCTGGAACATTTGCATCTGTTGCTGCTGCTGCTGTTGCCGCATTTGAATTTGCTGCTGTTGGGAATTTTGAGGCTTGTGCATGTGTGAGGGCTGTGAATACTGCTGCTGTAATGATGGTGCATACTGCTGAGGAACTTGTGGCTGCTGTGCCAGTGGGTGAGAATTCTGGGCCACTAGCTGTTGCTGCTGTTGTTGAGGCAGTTTTGCTGAAATACTTTGATTTCCAAGACTAGGATTGGCACCCAGAATGACATGCTGGGAAAGTGAGGGTGACGAGTTCCTTTTGCCTGAAGCAGGACCCCCTGACTTTTGCGTAGTTGGAAGGGAGGGAGAACCCTTCCCAGATGAGGCCTGTCTGGCTCCAACAGAAGTTGATGATTTTGACACAGCTGGGAAAGGAGAAAGTGATGTGGGACTTGAAGATACAGGAGTCCCTGAAACTGCAGAGGACATTTGAGATAGTGAGCCTGTGTGTGGAGTCACTTGTGGCAAACGTGACTGTTGCAGCTGAGAGTGTGGGTTTTGCACCTTTGCCATGGCAGCAGCGAGCACTGCTTTTGGATCTGTTCCTGGAGCAGTTGCAATTGAATTCATTGAGGTCCTCTGTGAAAGCTTAAGTTGTGGATGCTGTGCAATTGAATTCTGCCTTGCTACTTGGCTGGCAGGTGTGGGTGTTTGCCCTGGAAGTGATAACCCAGGCCCAGATGCCTTCACTGTCAAAGAGGCAGATGCTAGAGGACCACGATCAATATAGGAAACCATATTTGACTGATTGGAGGCAGATGAGCTTGCAGTATTTGGACCTGTTATTCCTTTTGAGCGGACCACTGATTGCCTAGAGGCCTGGTTTGGTTGTGTAACAGGTGGTGCTGCACCACCTTGAGCATTGTGTCCAGAAGGACGGGAGGACATGCTTGGACTTGTGGAAGCGGTTAGATTCAATGTTGGTGCAACATTTCGAGCAATACCTCTTGTTGGTGAGCTGTCCGACTCAACTCGAGACATTGAAAAGGATGAACCAATTGGTCGTTTTGAACTAGTCCTCCTGTCCTCCCCAGGATCTCGATCCCGCCCAGCACCTGTGTTACTAGGATAGTTGCTGGCATCAGCAACCATACGTCCTTCATCAACACCCAGCAGCCCTCTATGCATCTGTACAGATCTATGCTGCTGTTGATGTTGCTGTTGTTGCTGTTGCCGGTGTTGCTGCTGGAATTGGTGCATGTGTTGCTGCTGCTGCTGCTGTTGCTGGTGAATAAGTGATGGGTGAGGAGCACTGGTGCCTGATGAGTGATGAGGAGATTGGCGTGCAGCATCTGCCATGCTCTGCAGCATAGCATGACCCTGGGGTGCCATTACAGCAGCCACTGGCGCAAGCCCCAATGGTCCAGGACCAATAGAGCCTCTATTCATTGCAGCAGCCATTGTCATGGCTGATAATGCCTGAGTAGCCTGAGGATCAATTCCTTTCAAATTAATTTGCAACTGTGCTTGCTGTTGTTGCTGCTGCAGTTGGGAGGACAGAGAAGGTTGTGGCTGAGAAGCTTGAAGCTGCTCTCGTTGCTTAGATTGCTTCCCTAAAGAAGCCAAAATGCTGAAATCTTGTTGCGATGGTAGAGTTTGCACTGAGGCTGGGGGTACACTCACATCTGCAACAGAAGTATTGGAAGATCCCTGACTGTATGGAGGTCTGTGTAAGATGGGAAACTTGCTCTCAGGCACAGAGGCATTGTCTCCACCAGCAGGCCCATCCCGACCATCTCTGTCAGCTTGAGGTTGCTGCTGCTGCTGTGAAGAGGAATGGGATGGGGATTGAGGTGGGGGCTGTTGTGGAGATCCTGTGGGTGGAAATCTGCGCACCCCCTGTTGTTGCTGGTGTTTCTGTAGAGGGACAGGTCCACCACTTGCAACAACTGATGTTTGATGAACAGGATGTTGTGCAGGTGAAACTAAATGGTGCCCAAAGAAGGGGGCACTGGCAAAGTACTGTGCAGCAGCCTGCATATAAGACCAACCCAAGTTCAAACCTGGTAGTCATTCAAAGCTCATGCATCCTGAGAAAGAGCTTTTCTCAGGAAAAACAAACCTGGACTAAATAAAAATAAAAGGATACTGACCTGCTGTGTCCCCATATGTGTAGGAGGACCACTGAAGGTTGGAGTCCCGAAATGGGGCCCTGGATAGTGATGGTATGGGAACCCTAGGTTCTGCATCACTGCATGGAAATACTGCTGCTCCTGTACTGAGGCAGCACTAACAGCAACCCGGTTGCTTGCCACGGTCCCAGGTCCTCCAGCTGGACCAAGACTCCCTGCCATTAGAGAGCTTGTTCCTGGCCCTGAGCTGCTACCTGGCAATGCCAGAGTTCCCATATTTGCAGCAGCAGCAGCAACACCATTACCAACTCCAGCACTTGAAACACCACTGGCCATTGCAACAGTTCCAGCTTGTGTGCCAGAAAATCCAAATGCCACTCCTGCCTGAATAGAAAGCTCTGCAATATTATCAGCAAAAACTTTGCAGGAGGCATTTTTGATCAAGGTCAGAGTGCAGTCAACCTCACAGAACATCACTAAAGAAGATTCTACACACAAATAGCAGCTTGTTCAACTATCCATCAGGATTGTGAGGAAGCCTGACTGTGGGAGGAAAGCAGCATCCATAACAGGTAAGTCTAGACCAAACCTGCAGGGAAAGACTTGGCTGTTGCTGTTGTGTAGATGGATCCCGATTCAAAGTTTCCATGAAGTTGGCTGCTGCTTTCCTCTCCCTCTCCCTTTCTTTGGCTCCTGTTATGGTAGTGGAACTTAAAACTTGCTCCCCCACTCCAAGAACTGCACCCAGTGCAACAGCAGAACTGGTAGGGGGCCCTGCTACAGCTGCCAGCTGGGCAATCCCTCCACCACTTCCATAGAGAGCCTCAGGGGGCGGAAGTGACATGTTTGGGTTATATGACTTCCCTCCATAAGGCCCTGCAGCAAAGAAAGGATGTCGGTTGACTTGCTGCTGTGTATCAATGAAATGTGCAATCCAGACATGAGATGCACAGCGCTTCCATGGCTGTTGTGGTGGTATGTTTGAGAAAGTAAATACCTGCATCATCACATCCCTGTGTGTCACATACTCTGAGAACTTGTGAACAAATTATAGACCTAAATAGCACAATCCCATAAGAACAATCATTATGAGCTTAGTCCCTGCAAGTGAACCTGCTTTGTTCACATTGTACTTTTAAAGAGTTCAATATCTGAGTGTAAAAAATAATTGGAAGCACAAAAGTGTACCCTTGAATGTGGGTTTTCATCCACTGAGGAATGACCAGTTGAGGAAGCTGGAGGCCAAGCAGCTGCCACAGCTGCAGCTGCAGCAGCTGCTGCTGCTGGGAAGTACCTGTATGACCAGCACCCATCAACATAGGATTGGACCAAAGCAAGATCAAATGCAACAAATGACACTCATAGAGAGCAACACAGAGCAGACCACCAGAACTTACCCAAGAGAGGGTATGACTCCCGGCCAACCAGGCATTCCTGGAGAAATGGGTGAAGTTGCTGTTGAAGCCAAAAGAGATGATGTGACTGAAGCACCCACAGCTGAAGCTGCCCATAACCAGGCCCTCTAAAGTCACTTGACATCCAAAATTTCCCCACTAACAGGAAATCCTCAATATGGAACAGCAAATCTTATCAAGTCAATTGCAAATCTAAAAGCATACTTTACTTCTCATTGAAAAGAAATTGAGTTGAAAAAACTGACAGGCTTTTTCAGATTTTTCAGGCCTTGACTCAGGCTTAACACCCTTGCTTGTCCATTGCAGTGGCAGTTTGCTCAAATCCATTCTATCTCTCTCCTCTCTCTCTTCTTCCTTTGGTATCTCTCTCTCTGTCTCATCTTTTTCTCGGTGCTCTTGCTCTTGCCTCTCCTCTCTTTCTATTTGCCCACTTGCAACTGGAGACGTGACTCTGACATCCACCTGTATAAGGAAACACTTAGCACAATCAGATCATTACAAAACCAGTTAACAATATGATTCCACAGAGAAACAAAACAGCCCACAGACCATCTAACATGCAGCCAAATCATTCATTCTAAAATGAGGAGTTTGGACATTTGCATACCAGAGGTTTTTCTTGCCCTTCTTCCACTGGTACTCCAGCAACATCATCATTCCTCTCATTGATCAAAGGCAATGCTGCCTTGGACGGAATTGACTGCAGGGAAACAAGCTTCCTCAGATGTGGAACAAGCTTATATACCACACGAAAGGGATATATTACTCACACAGGAGCGAGAAGATTGCACAACTCACCATTAAATCAATGTCAAATTTGTTGACACCCTCATCCTCACTTGCAGCAGCTGGTTGTGCTGATCTGAAACAATTCAGATCCCAAGTTAACCAGCGAAGAAGAGAAAGTTTCCTAACCATCATGTGAATTGCATGGTGTAACTTGAACAATTCAAGCAAGACAATGTGAACAGACAAATATCTCTGTAACTAACCTCTTTGCAACATCCATTTTTGTAGGGGAATCACTGGGGAGAGGACTGATGGTGGTGGTTGCATCCACATCCTGGATACCCATAGTTGGATCTGCCAACTTGACAGGTGCAGGCTTCTTATCTAAAGGTGGTGCCGGGCTGGAATTTTTCTCATTAGATGTAGTCCTGGTCACTTCTCCTTTGACAATTTTCTTCTCAAGTTTATCATGTTTCTTTTCCACCATACTGTTCTGTTGCATTGATGGGGCTGTTACTAGCAGAACTGGCACTCCACAAGGACTACTGGAAGCAGGCCCAGAAGCAGTCATAGGTGCAGATGTAGTGGACTCAGTTTTCACAGACCCCTCATCTGCAATACCAGGGTGGGCTTCACTTTGGTCAACATTGTTAGGTTGGAGACCAACTGCCCCAGGAGAATTTGAAATTACACTAGCAGTGCTTTTAACTAAACCAGCTGGTGTAGGTGCTCCCTCATCTGGACGAGTTCTGACTCGAGGACGTTTCCTCTTTGGAGCTGCCAACATGACAATCAGAAAGTGAGGTCTAGAATGACTAAGCATGGTTGGAAGACCTGAATAACATATCACTGTCTTGCAGATTCTGGAAAACATCATTCTGATTATTCACTAGTCCATACTAAGTCCAACACTGTACCCTTGTGACCAGAATTTTTGTAAAAAGACCACCTAGAAGTCACCAGAAGCTTGACTACAAGAACAATTGCACTGTACTCACAAAATTTGTTGTTGAATTCCAGAAACAGTCTACCTGCTCTTATCTGCAGCAGAGAATTCAGACCAACATGGTACGATGCAATGACAGATGCAAGAACTCTCAACCCCAAACAGTTCACCAGAGAGCCAGGTACAAACTGACTTTTGGTAGGAAGAGCATTTGTGAAAGCCTCTTTGACACTGCCCAGCCATGATGATGGCTAAGAGAAAAGACATCCCACCCTCTGTGCATATAGAAGCTGAAAACAGATTGAGGGCATACCCTCTGCAGGGGCTGGAGCAGCAGCAGATGGAGGGGAGGGCAAGGGAACAGGTGATGCAGCAGCTGGTGAAGGGCCAAATAGCACGCCGGATGTTGTGTTGAGAGCTGGAATAAGTGAGGGAGCAGCAGTTGCATAAGAAGGCTGGGCTGCAGGAGACGGGATTTGTGCCGACCCAGAAGCCAATGACTTTGCCTCTGACTTGGATTCAGGTTTCAAATCCATCCTTCGGTCCAATGCAGGGGGGGGGATTGTCCTTGCTAGATCAAATAAGGCCTCTGCCACTTCCACCTCCTCTGAGACTGTGGGTGTAGACACCTGTCCCTGTCATCAAGACACTACTACCAAATTTAATTTCTTTGAACTCACCAGAGAAGTTGCAAATGAAATGAAAACTGGTTTTCAACCTCTTCCAAACTTTTGATGTGTCCAACCTCACCCTCAGGTTCTTGTCACCAAAAGCAAGCAATTACACCACTATCTTGGCCAAGGCTTTGTACAGTAAACAGTTCAATGGCATCACCAACACAAATCTACTCCAGCAAACTGTAAGTTTGAACATGCTACATTCAAGGGCCAGAACAATGCAGGTAGTATGGACACTCTTCATCTATTGCAACTGACAGAAGATTCAGACACTGATAGTCTCCTGTACCTTCAGCAGTTTAGAGACCTTAGGTTTCGATCCACTTGGCTTCTGTAGGACAAAGCAAATGCTGCAGTCAGTAAAAAGATTTCCAATCATAGGTCCAGGAGATGTGATTAGGAAGAAGAACAGGAAGTGTAGAAGAGTCGTAGATAAGACTTACGGTTCTTCTTCTGGGCTTCAGGGTTACAGCAGATGATGATGAAAGAGTGCTGGATGGTGCCGGAGTTGGAGAAGCAACTAGTTGAGGTGGCTGAGATGGAGTGTCTTGAACTGGAGGTGGGGGCGACTCTTGTAGTCGCTTGGGAACTGCTGCAGTAACGTGTCAAAAAGTCAAAACGACTCTGTACATCGAATTTAAGCAAACTTGTGATGTATAGCCATCAATGCATTGTAGTCTATAGTCTATACACACCTGAGCGAGCCTTCCTGGGCACAGTTGGGAGATCGTTTCTGATGCTGATATCCTCAACGCCCTGCAAATCGCCGAAGATCGATCAGAACGCGTGAAAGGAGTGCCGAACTGACGAGTCTAAAGAAACGCACGGATGAGAATCTGCTCCCCGTAAGCTTGTCCAAAGACATATTGCTCACATCCGACAAGTTTGGAAGGTGCGAGAAATGTAAGGGATAGAAGAGAGAGCAGAGAGGCCCCCGCAGCGAGGCACAGGAGAAAAGAGATCTCCAGGTCGGGAATATGCTGAATAGTTGGAACCTCACCTTCCCTTGTGGCCTTGATTTTGCAGGGCGGCGAGGAATAGGGGGAGGGGGAAGATCGTCATCATCTTCAGAACCCCCCATTTCCGAATCATGGGTCGTGTCCTCTAACTCGTCAGCAATGCTACCTCGGACTTGCACCTGTATCTCCTGCAATCCCTGCCTCTTTCTCTTAATGCGAGAAATCGAAACTACACTAGAGGAGACCAATCCTTTCCCAGACATCAGGCTACTGCTATCCTTCTTGGGCCTTTCCCGTAATCTTGCGCTGTGAACATCGTCCATGGTGTCATCGCAATCCTCACCAACTGTGCAAACAGAGACACCCACAATCAAACAAGTCAGATGCACGCACTAATTCCCATATCTTCCAACGAGGAGAACCTATTAAAATGATGCCGCGACTTGATAAGACTATTTTCCGCAGCGCGTGCACTTGGTAGTCTGCTTTGCATGAGTGCATCGCGCGATGCTCTTCTAATTCAAATAGCATAGGCACAGGTAGAGCCTGCACGCTATGATGGAAGCTGTGAAATTGCAAACTTTGGCCCTTTGACTTCTAACAAATGCGGTCATGGAGGCTGCTTAAGAGGACGCATGATCATGTGAAACTGTTCCACACCAGATGCTGCTCTGGGACAAAACGGAAGAGAGCAAGGAGAACATCAGCAGGTGTTCCTCCTCAGCATCCAGCAAATGCTGTGTGCTTTCAGTGATTCAATTAACTAGCAAACCCAGCAAGTATAGGCACTACTTTCACCCAACAACTGTCAATCCTGTTCTTGCGCACGGAAGCTACAACAGAAGGTATCTTGTCAAGCAGGCCTCCGTTCAAAAGCCTGCATACTTCTACATTATGGGCTCCTTTGTGGACAGTTTTGGAAACTTGGTCTGCAGGGACAAATCGACAGGAAGAGTTCTGTTCTGCGACACACAATATATTGCGGTAAATCTCGGAAGCATCTGTCGTTTTGGACTTTCCAACAAGAATCGGCGGTGTTCAGTGAAAAGGCTCGACCTGTGGCGTCTTTGAATCCGCTCGTGCGAGGACGGCGAGGTGCAGACACGGGGCCTCTGTCTGCACTGCTCCGCCGGCCCTCTCGCCCTCTGTCCATCATGAGGGCGCCGAACTCAAACCGGCCTTCTGCACACTTGGGCACACCATACCACTCTACCTTGTCCCTTCACCGATCTCCTTAGACAGGCAGGGGATGCAAGACAAGCCTATGTGCGGAGCTGCTAACAAATACTTCTTGAAAGGAGAAATATATCCGGAAACTTGCAAAGAAAAAAAACTACTGAAAGCCGTTCTCTATAACAGCGCTTGACATAAGAAAAACTCCCGCAACATCAAAGGTAATAGTAGCATTGATAAGAGGGACCGATAACACAACTGAGCTTCTGCATCTTCAGGATCATGAATGAGAATTATTAGTCATCATTTCACTCAAAGCACTTGTGATACAGATGGGAGTCAAACGCAACCCTACGTGGTTGTCAAGAAAACACGGGGCTTCTTATTTGTCTCCTGGACCAACAAAAGCAAATCAAACAACTCTCTGCAAGAACGGAGCAAAATGGATCACCCCCAAAACCGGTTTTAAGACAAGGAAACGCACGATCCAAGTCATCATCATCCCATGACAAAAGATACAACCAAGGAGCACAAAAGAAGAAGCAGACCGCCACACACGCACCCACACAACTTCCAGCAACCAAGGGGGAACTAAAAAAACACCCCCAAAAAAAGAGCCAGCAGCCAGCAGCACAAATGAGAAAAAACCAAAACCCAAAAAAAAAACCAAAAAAACAACACAAGTCACAAACAGAAAACGGAAGAAGAAAACGAACGGCACATGTTTGTGCATATACCAGGGGGCGCAGAAGAGGACACAAGAGAGAAGAGAGAAAGTGACCAAAGAAGGGAGAAGAACGAGACGAGAGGGGTATATGGAGGTGTGAGAAGGTGCAGCAGCAAAGCAAAGCAAAGCGAAGCAGCAGGAGTAGTAGACGGTCCCCGCGGTCTTCACAACAACGACGACAACACCACCACCAACATCAACAACAACAACAACAACAGCACTAGTCTTTACCAGAGAAACAACAAAGCTCCTGGTAGTAGCCTAGTACCGCCCATGACCCCCATCCCATGCGCATCCCGTAACCCATGCCGCTCGGCCAAGCCATGCGCTTTGACTGGCGTATACAAAATTTACCTCCGCCGGTCCCCACCATCAGTTTTTTTTTTTTTTGAAACCGCCTCCTTTCCTCACCTGACACGGGGAATCCATTCTGCCGTCTACCACTCTATCCTGGGGACACGTCAACAAAACTCTATCTATTCTTCTTCTTCTTCTTTTCTTTTTTTTTTCGCCTCCTCCCCCCCCCCCCCCTTTTTCTTTTTTTTACTTTTTCTTATTTAAACTCTTGTCTGTCTCCCCAAACTTTGAATAATCCAAATTTAAGAGCTCATCTTGGGCAAAGGTTATGCACTAGCTAACCGGCAAGAGCATTGGGGTTACTGCCGGAAAAAAAACAAGCCATGGGAATGGTGAGTTCTTTTTCCGGTAATCAAGCTGCTTGAGGTGTAACACCGATGACTTGATGGATGGGATTTCGCTTGCCCAATAACAGATGATTACTCAGACGTCTGCGATGAATGCCGTTGTCACTGTCCACATAACCCCCTCTTCTGCGCCCATCTGGCCAACCCAGCACACAGCAGAGACGGGTTGTAACCTGAGACCTCTCCATCAATGGGGTGACGCCATGCCACTGAATTCTAGGAGGGAACACATTGAGAAATTGAGGAACAAAAAAAATCCCAAAGCCTTTCCCCGCCCCCCCGCCCCCAACCTCACCTATCTACCCAATTCCCCCTCCCCAAAGTAAAAGGAACTTGGCCTCTTGGGTGCATACTAGGTAATAACTACATCTCCTCATTATTGTCAGAGAAGAATTTCTCCAACTTAAAATATTCATCATCCGTAGTAGAGTAGGTACCTACTTTACTACTACCTTGGCATATCTTCGTTTCAGTGCCTCTCCATGTGATAAGACAACTTGGTACAAAATGAGGTTGTTAGTAACATATCTATCTATCTATCTACCAGGCCTCCTGCGTCTCAACATTTTGTTGCTGTTGTTGTTCTTTCATATTTACAACATTAGCTTAGCGTGTAGAGCAATGGCCCATACCCATTGATTCCGCAGGTTTTCTTTCCAGCAGTGTCTTAAATGACAGAAGAACCTCTGGCTGTTTTTCGCAGTCATTTGTCATTTTCCTACAAACCTATGGAATTTCAGGCTACGGAGAGTTCTGTGTTACATTCACGCCTGTGCAGGAGGAGCTGCAAGTAATCCACCATACAGTAATCCTACCAAATGACAGATAACACAAGTTTTTTTTTTTTTTTTTTTTTTTTCAAAATATCAAAATTTATGCGAGGTTTAAACCCCCCATAAAATCAAATTTACAATAGAAAAACCCAAAAGAAATTCCAAAATTCTCTCAAATTCTTTGTAGAAAAATGGTGATCCAGGTATATAGCTAGAGGTTTTCAGTAAGTGTGAAGTTTGGTAGTTAGAGATGTTGAGGGAGGGATTGAGAAAGGGGTCCATCCGGAGTTGTGGGTGATGACTACTGGTTCACTGAAGATGTAAGCCGCAAGCTTCAATGAATTGGAGGAGAAAAAATTGACAATCAAAAAGCTTATAACAATAAAAAAAATTGCTATGTAAAAATCAAGGTAAAACTTTGGCTACTTATGAAATCATTTGGGGGACCGGGACCCTTGTCAAAAATGACCCTGCCCATTGTAACATATGATAAACATTATAATAAAATGTGTCCTTGCACATAAGTGCTTTTCATTGAATTTGGAGTGAACTCATTGGTCCCACTGAATTCACTTCAAGATTCGGCAAATTCATTGGTTCATTGAACGACTACTAGTGAATTGCACTCACATTTTATAATAATAACATTTGTTAAAAACATATAAAATTAGTCAACATGAACACAAAGTTTTAAACAAAACAACATGCAACAAAATAAATATACAAACAAGCAAAACATATAGCAAACAATTTGAGGAAAAATAATTAAAAGGGTTGAAATTTAAGAATTTGTTTTTCTAATTTCAAAGTAAATAACTTTAGGAGAAGTTAGTCACATTTCAAATCTTGTTCCAAGCCCAAAATATCATTGCTACAAACAAAAGAAACATCTTCATAGGAATAAATAAATAAATAAATCCACATACATGCACACCACAAGATTCAAATGTATCATAAGCATGTTTATGAGCTTGCTCTTCATGTTAAGAAACATCTTTCTTGTTTAATGTTGTTTTAAATCATTGCCATTCAATGTTCAATGGGCTTAAACAACTTAGACAACCATTTGCAAAAGAGTTGATTGCAAGATAAATTACTCTCCATTCACATGGAAAGATTATTAACATGTGATCCTTTCATAACATTATGACAATTGATTTGCATTGTCAACTTGAAAAAAAATGTTTGTTCTTGGGGGCAAGTTTCATCCAATAAAGGTGGAATGAAAACTTGATTTGGTCTAATGTTTATGCCATGACAATTATGAATCTTAAGAATATTTGGCTAAACCAAGAAAGCATGTTTACTTTGGAGTTGCACCTAAAACTAAAGATAAACAATTCTAACCACATTCATCATATCTTTAAGCAAGGAACTAAAGTTCAAGTCCTTCAATAAGGCAAAGGCAATTTCATTGCATTCTTATTTCACATATTCCATTACTTTCAACCAATCCATCCTAAAAACCAAACTTCATACCCTAATCATGGCACACCATCTATCCAAGACTATCCCACAACACCAAATTATATCTTTGATTATATATCAATAACTTAGCAATGCATCATAAGTGTCATCAATAGTGTTCGCAAAAGCAAAAAAATCCAAGGACTCATAGTTGTGACATGATGATGAAACAATTGAAAATGTCACCTTAACAAATTTTGACAACAAACAGAAAATTAAAACATCATAGTTTACCGTAAATTGGCAAAGGTTTTTCATGCATGCAAACAACAACAAAATACATGTGAGGACCAAAAAGAGTTCAATGTCACATAAAAATTCCAAGTTAGCTTTTGCATGAGAAGTTATTGCCTACTTTTCAAACATCCCCACCACCAAACCTTTTGTATTATGAAATCATGCATTTATTAGGTGACAACATTGAAATCCATTGTGTTTTTATGTTTCTCAAGAAATTAGGCTTTGTGTTCCAAAAAGTTCACCAAGTTACTTCTTTTAAAAGCTTCCTTAAGGTTTTGTGGATAGTAAGTATAAACAAATGGTATAAAAGTTTCAATCTTGGAAACCAAACACAAGTTGGACAAGGTTTGCACTATTGTTGTGGAGTTCCTCCATTTTTAAAAAACCTCCAATTTCAGTTCTAACATTTTATGTTTTTTTTTTTGGAGGTTTTTTGAGTGTGAGCTTGATTCTTCCGATTTTTAATTTTTTTAGTTTTGGTTTTAGTATAATTTTTTAATCGAATAACCTCCATGCCCAATTCAAAAGTTAGGTTCGATTATATGCACACATTAAACATTTTTCAATGTTATAAAATGTATATGTGTAAAGTAAGGCACCACCCTGAAAAGCTTCACAAGTTTGAACCTTTATGAAAAGGAAAGGAATGAAAACCTATGAAACACCAAAGGGGTTTCCTCATAAAGCATTTTGAAGGGAAAAGAAGGACATTCATTCATTTTGCCAACTACGAAATGGGTTACATTCTCCAAACACATGTTTCAGTACACTCATTTGATTAACCCCAATCCAAATGCAAAGGGATTTTTTTCAAATTTTTTATATAAATATAGGTACGAAGTTCAATATTAATATTTTAAATATAAAAAATTCAACCCAATTGTTAACTTTTTTTTAAAAATCACCTTACCTACCTAAAGAACTTGACCTTGTGTTAAATAAATTTTTTTTATGTTCTTAATTTTGGTTCCAAATTTAACAATAAACATATAAATTTTTATCCAAGATTGGTTGTTGATAGTCACAATTTCATTGCAAAAGATAATTTAAAAATCTCATCTTTTAGACTTCAAGGTGGGTAGCAATATTGCACAATTATCAAAAGGGAGGCTAGTTTTCAAGTGGTTTTCAAGTTAATTCCCACCTTGAAAACTATTAAGGTCATCCTTGACAACAACCAAATTGAAAACCACCTTCTTTTTTAAAAATCAAAATTTGAAACCAATCAAGATATTTAAAAAAATTACGTGGACAATTATGGGTCATAAGATTTTAGGTTTTAAAGGTTTAGTCTAGGGGTAAATAGGATTAATGTTGTTTTTTCAAATTTTTATGTAGTAGGAACAATGAACATCCCCAAACATATTTAGATTTAATTGGCAACACTTTTGTACAAGATCATTAATATATTAAAATAATAGCCAATAAAAAGACCTAAGACAAGCCCCTTTCTCCCCCCCCCGCCCCCCCCCAAAGGAATTTTTTTTGGTAACTTGTTTTAAAAATTAAAAATGGTAATTTCACCCAAAAGATGACTCATTGTCACCTTGTGCAAATTTTTCAAAAAAACAATTGGGTAAGATCTTATTTAATAATAATTTCAGGGATTTTAAAGCTTCTAGTTAAGATTTTTAGGTTAGATTCATTCTTCTAAAAGCTTCTTGGTTTATTTCTTAATTTTTTTAGGTTGTTATTAAAAATATATTTGTTATTCAAATAAATGAATCGTGATACCCAAAGTTAAAATAATTATCTAAAAAATCAATGGCTATCAAATTTGTGAGAACCATCTATTTTTAAAAAATTGAAAAAAATGAAATTCAGATTTTCAATTATCTCAAGAAAATGGTTGAAAATATAATAACTGAAATTTTCAAACTAAGGACGGTTCTTTTAAATATTTTTTAATTGAAAAAATTGGGACAATTTTCTAAAACAACAAGAATAATTGAATTTGATGGTTCTAAAAAAAAATTCAAGAATTATCCAACAATGGTGTGTAAATGTTAAAACCCATTTGTGCATAGAATCTTGGCCTTATTCCATTCAATGGAATCACTCCAATGTTTTTGTGGGTTTTTGGAGCCTTTGTAAACTCAAAGGGGTCCTTCATTTCTTCATAATCAATCATGCGACACTCGCACTTTAACAAATCAAAAACTATAAGAAATTACACACATTAACTCTTCCATTTAATGACCTAGTTCATCTTCATTTTTTTACCTTTGCTTTTTAAGTGCAAGGGAAAAATTAAGATTTGGTTTCAAAACAAGGACTCAAATACAAAAGTTGAGCAATTTGGCCCCCATTGACTCACAATAAATTTACTAAAACTCTTCAAAATGAAATGTTCACTTGAGTTCCAATTTGTAAAAGCTTCCAATGAAAGAAATAAATTATAAAAATAAATAAAAGAAGAAAAAATAATGATACGTAAAATTCAACAAGAGTTTCAAGAGAGGCATAATGGATTTTTAAAACATAAAAAAATCATCATGTAGGTAATTGTTGAAACACAAAAGCCAATCCACTCGCAAAAAATGTGCTTATGAAGCTCTAAAACAATAAGGCAATCAAAAAACATGATGCAAATATCAACGTAACTAAATATAAAAACAAAATTATAACAAAGTTTAGGAATTCAATGCACATAAACATTTAACGAATCAACAAAAAAACTTCAAACCATAACAAGAGCTTCCAAATGGAACAACACAAATGAAAGACACAACAAAATGCAAGAACAAAAGAGCAAAATGAACTTGAACTCCAAAGCTTTTGTATGGAGTTTGGAACCAAAATTGAAAAGACAAAAGACAAAATACTTGAACATCAACAAGTGTAGATATAAACTTCGAAAAAGAGCAAAAATTTTAAGGCGTTTAAAACAACAACATGCACCTACCTTCAAGCTTGTCAATTTTTTAAGTTTTACCCCACAACATTTGAACAAACGTTTTTACAACTTTGAAAATTAAAATTGTGAAATCAAGCTAGCTCTCAAAACAATTATGATTTCAAATAATATACAAAAATTTCATTAAGTCAAAGGCCTTAAAGATAATGGAGTTAAAATAACAACATGACATAATTCCTCATGAGTGTGGATTCTGGCACAATGAAATACAACAAAGAGGGGCTTAAGGTGAATAACGAAAGACGAGGGAGGCGGGGGATGACATGACCCCTTTTGATTTCAACATGAATTATGGCATCTTAAGGCATAACATTTTCACATTTGGTTATAATTTGTCTTATTTATTGATTGTGTAGGTGGTTGTTATCTATCTAATGACTTTATGACAAAACATGGCATGAGGTCACATTAACTTTTTTCAAGTCAAAATTATGCCAAAATTCAAATAGAAAAAAAATGTTAAAATTGGCTTTTAACCATTAATTAAATAAATGTATCTAGGTTAAGTTCTAATCACTCCTAGTGTTAGTGCTAACACTAACATTTTTATTAACATTTATTAGGGTGCATTCACACCTGCGATAGTTTAAGTTAAAAGAAGTTTTAGGGTTTAGAAAATGTACCTTCTTGCCATCATGGATTCACACCAAAATCCATGATGGCAAGTTAAGGCAACTTTTTACCCTTTTTTCATCATTCCCCTTGTTCCCTACAATCATTTTTTCCCCTTTTCATCATGCATGAGCATGCGTTCAAATAGGCTAGCTCATTTTTTAACTTTCTTCTTCATAAACTTCTTCATTTATGTCTTGTTCATGCTTCTCCTTTTAGTCCTTCATGCCTCTCCTCTTCATTACTTTTGTCTCATCAAATTGCTTAATCTTTATTCAATTATCATTGTAGTTTCATTGTAATATCCTAGTGTTATCATTTTGTTTTCATTGGTTGTTGTTTTGGTGTTACTATTTTGTTTTCGTTGGTGTCTTCATTGGTGACTTCACTCTTTTGTTACTACTTTAGATCATCCTTGTAGCTCTCAAAATCACAACAAACCCAAGCTGCTTTTGTTTCAAAATATTATGAAGTTCCCTCCCTCAACAACTACAATTTTTAGCTTTGCAACAATAGAAAAAACAGAAGCATAAAAGAAATAGAAGAGACATACAAATGTGAAAACATGATGTTCCTTGTGCCTTGCTACATGAGGATCTGCTACCATTGTCGCCATTGTTCATCCTACCTTTGCTTATTGCTACCGATGCACCAACACCATAGCTATTTATGCTCGCAACACCATGCTCTCCCTCCACATCGTTACAACTTGCTCCTTAGTTGCCTTCATACTCATGATTTCATTTCCTCCATTCTCATTTTCCTCTTCTTCCTATTGTTGTTGTAGGTGATTATTGGTGTTGTTGTTGTAACTTGCAAGTGATTGTAAGTGTTTTTGCAAGTGTGTGCTTTGATGTTGTAGGTGATTGTTAGTGTTGTTGCAAGTGTGTGTTGTTGTGATTTTAGTTTCTGGTTTTCAATTTACTTCTAAATTCTAATAAGTAAATCTTTTAAATTTTTTCCTTTTCAATTATGGTCGCAAAAAGTTCTGCTTTGTGGATTTTCAAAAATAGAAAATGATGTTTAATTGTTTGTGTTCATTGTTAGTGACATGAAAGATAAAGGAGAAACATTTGAGTTATAATTGAACTATGTTGTCATTTTGTGCATCTACAACATAGATAAGTCTTCACCTTCCATTTTTTCTACTTTGTAGACAAATTAAAAGATAGGGTTTTGTTTTTAAAAGGGTGTATGTTGTTTCAAATCACTGATTTCTTTTTCAAACTGCCTTTTCCTTGATCTTTGGATCTGAATTTTAACAATTTAAACCCCATTGTTGAAACAAGCATAAAGCTCTTTCTTACCTATAGTTGCACTCCATCATTTATAGTTGCAAAATTGTCTTTTAGTTCTATCATAGGAATTAGGGCATTAGGTGAAACTTAGGAGCACCACATGGTTTTCTTGGTTTTTACTAATAGAATACGATGATGATAGATGGGTATAAATCTTTAAAATGATTAACTAAGCTAACATTCTTTATGATTGTTAACCAACTATGGCCTGTGTTGATGAAGCAAGACACCCATTATCAAATCATAATTCCTATTGAAATATGGGTGTCATGTGTTATTTATAAACTAGCCCATCGTGTTAATATTCTAATTTGCAGCGAATTGTTTGCAATCAGTAAATCAATAATGTCGCTCATGTTGCATGAGATTATGGAGGCTGTGAACATCATTTTCAAGTTAATTCTATGGCCAACATGAACATAAATGAATGTTGTGATGGAAGATTTTCAATAGTTGTGTGGATTGCCAAGTGTTCATGGTGTAATTGATGGCACCCACATCCAAATTTTTAAACCTAAAACCATTTTTCCTAAAGATTACTACTATTATAAAATAGGAGGTTATTTAATTGTAGTTCAAGCAAAAATAGATTTTTAAAAAAAAAATATTGACATTTGTGTTGGCTTACTTGGTAACATTAATGATTATAGAGTCCTACACATGTTTGCATTATATAAACATGCTCAAAATCAAGGTTTATTTGATCCTAGGAAGGGTGTAGATGGCTTTTCACTATATCTATTGGGTGACAAGGGTTATACATTAATCACTTGGATTATGACACCTTTCAAAAAAGAAGGGCAACATTCAATATTAGATATTTTATACAATAGAAAGCATAAACGAGGGAGACTGGTAGTTGAGAATTTTTTTAGCATTTTGAAAAAGATTTTTAGAAAATTGCAAAAATTTGAGTTACATGTGACGTTCCTCCATGATGTGTTTACATGTTACTACTTGTTGCATAACGTTATTAGGTTTGAAGATGAAGCTAACATTGCTTGACTATTTCAAATCATTGAACTTGAAGTTGGCATACATGAAAAAATACATCATAAGTTGGTAAAGAACCCATGAATCAAACATGAATCAAAGGTCAAAAAAAATTTGGAGATTTGTGCTTCAGAGGGAATTAACCTTATATCTCAAAAAACAAAGGAACTTTTAATGAATTACAGGTGAATATGTCCTTCCTATTTTTTGTCATATTAGACATGTAATAAAAAATGTTGAAAGTTTGATGGGGGTTTGATGGGGGGTTAATATCTAGCATGATTTTTGGTTGAGTGGGTAACGGTGTAGTTACATTTGGATAGGTAGGTAGTGATGCTATGACTTCAAGACAAATGGGATCAATGGAATCACCAATTATTTCGTGCATCAATTCAGTGAAACTCTTTGTTGTTACACTATAAGGTGGCAAAGGTGTAGTTAGTGTTGGTTCAAACATTTAGCCATCATTAGCATTGGTATTTTTTTCTACATTCACATTTTCCATTGCTTCATAATTTGCATCTATTGAATCTTCATTTAGATTGATGGTCTCGTTAGGTGTCAAATTAGAAGGCTTGTAGTTCCCATCTACATCATCCATTAAATCCCATATGTGAGGGGGGTTGAAGATAGGACATGTCCCCAAAAATTGGCTTTGATGAATGCCAAAATTCCATCATGTTCCCAATTTGGTTGGAGTGATTTGTGGCCTTGAACTTCATGCACATTGGAACTAACTATTTAGTTGGATGTTTTTTTATTTTTCCCTTTTTTTTTAAATTGGAGGAGGTACCTCATCATTAAAGGAATTACAATTGAAAATTTGTTCTACACTTACACACAAGAAGGTATGAAGTATGTTTCTATTTTACATATATGTGAAATAGACATGTTGATGGTTTGTGGTTGTTGAATCTAACAAATTGTGCATGTGTTATGTGTGTGCAAGTGTTGTGACTCCTAGAATCTTGTTTTGTTGTTCAAGAAGTTTGTTTTTTTTATACAAACAAAAGATTTTGTTGTTAGACATTCAAGCTATTCACAAATTGAAGATAAATTTGTCCAACATACTTGCAACAAGACATGCAAATGTTTAGTTAACTACAAAAGAAGATTACCTTTTTGACTTTGTTCATCATTCTAGTTAAAGAAGTAGGTCCCTAGAAATTCCATTGTGATGTTGAAGAATTGCTATAATTTGTTAACTATCTTGAGCAACAAATTTTTCAACTATGTTTTTGTTTTTCCTTTGAGCAACTTATAGCAAGGATAAAGGAAGAACAAAAAGAAGGAAGAGGTAGAGAATGGCAGAGAGGGGGGAGATGAGAGTGGAAGGGAATGTGGAAGGTGAATAGGAGGGCGACAAGTGTAAATTCTTGGAAACATTTCAAATATATCCAATGTTACATTACCATTGAGTTAAAGTCTCGTTTTAAAGGCTGATGATAGCTTATTATTGAACTTTTCATACAAATTTACGTTTTTTAAAGATTTGATGTTAAGTATGCATTAACTTAACATTGACTACCACCTAGGTAGTCGTGTAAATTTTTGTGTTAAATTAACATTGCAAGTTTGAATTCATTCTTTTGTCACGCACCCCTTACCATTGACTTAATATTCACTTACCATTAGGTGTGAATCAACCTTTAGCCTCACAACCTAACTATAACTTTGGTAATGTGTAATGTCCAATTATTAATTGAGGCCTCTTTTACGCTAGAACTTAAAAGCTCATGACCATCAGAATTAAAAATCTATGGTTGAAAAAAAAATCATTTGAAGGTTCGAATTTGGTGGTCCAAATTTAAAAACAATTAATAATTTTCTTAAAGGTGAGTTGCACATTTTTAAAAACCATGAGCCCAAAAAACCACAATTGGTCTACAATTTTTTTGTCATGATCATGTAAAAAAATATGAATATTTTTTGAAGATGAATGTGAAGTTTTTTAGCCAATGGTCCAAAAAATTCATGATTGGTCAAAAAAATTATTTAAATTTTTTCTCACTCCTACAAAATATTTTAAAAATAAAAGGTGGGTGCAAAAGTTTTTAGCCCATGGGCCAAAAAGATGTGTTTGGTTAGATTTCTTTTACAATTTTTTTTTCTCTCCTACGATCCACGGTGATCCTACTTGTTGAAATGAAAAAAATGAAGAAAGTGAAAAAAGAAAACATGGAAGCAAAGCAATGAAAAAAAGAAGAAGACAAATCCTAAACCAATAGTAAAAAAGTTAGATATAATATCAAGTGAAAAATCAAAATTTATATAAAATAATTAATTAGCTTCTTTTGGCTCAGTTATAATATGTTGGTACCTCAATAAAGTCTAATTTTCACTTGAAATTACACATGACAATCTGGGCCGACACATAAATGATTTCTGAATTTTCTGGGACTGACTTGTGGATGTGTTTCAAGGACTCTCAACATTTCCACGGTCATGGTCCCTTACATAGTGTAAAGGGGCCTTAGTGTATAGGTACTTAGCTATGTTGGGCGCCTCGGATTGACTTCAATGCCATAAGGATGAACAATAACCCAGCCATTAGGATGAACAGAATTCACACCCCAGGTTACTTGTTACTTTCCCTAAGGGCAGGGTCTATCTTTATGTGGTAAAACTATAAGTGGCCATATTAAGCCCAAAAAATGTAAGACTTATTAGACTCAAAGCCTCTCACTTTAGTTCGAAGTCCAGAAAGTAATTTTAATGTTTAGAAAGCAATTTAAATGGATTTTGAGGTTTTTAGTGCTTACCATTGTACCAGTGTGGGTGGTGGTTCACCCAAGGCTGCATGGACCAGGGTGGTCCCTCTAGTTCACTGAGGGTAACTAACAAGACAACTTATTGCACCCTGAAGGATGGATGGTACGTAGTCGGGAAACAGTTTTCTGTTGGGTTTCAGTTCCCTAGCTAACCATGGTGATTATTAGTGCAGTTGCTTTTTTTAAAAAACTACCTACCTACTAACAACCTACAACAACTAGGTTGTTAGTAGGTAGGTAGTAAAAGGAGCCCTTACGTTTGTATAAACCATCTACTAACCTAGTAGTTATCTAATTTCCTACCTATGTACCTATACATGATGAGGCCTATTTCTAACGGAATTGGTTTACCGAGGTGAAACCATATACTAACTCAGTTGAGGTTCATCCACAAGTAAGTAAAATAACAGGCATCCAGTGGATGGTGCACTGGTGGGTGTTGGTTGGTTGACTGTGGCCAAAAAAACCAAAAAAAAAGAAATTACTTTACAATTGGATAAGCTACATGAACCAAAGGAGATAGAAAAAGGGTTTAGGGCGAGGCATGAGTGCAAAAAAACAGAAAAAGGCTATAATTGTGGCGAAACAGATGCCGCCACGCGCTACCGTTGGATTCAAGTTGGGCAGGTAGAAGTGGATTGAGGGTATAAGTGTGGGCATGGAAGGCGAGTGCACCAATCCGCTGCGTCCTCCACATGCGCCGCCCGCGTCCGTCACTTTCCACGTCGGCACCGTGTGACAGGCAGGACCTTTTTCTTTTTACTTTTTACACCCCCCCCCGGGAGCATTCTATTTTATGGTGCTCAGTTTTTTTACAAGAAAGAAGGGCACTAGAAAATTACTATTCCCACATCCAATTTTAACCGTCACTCCATGTGCCCGTAGGGTGAAGAACCGGCGAACTCACACTCGTACTATGGTAAAAACTAAAAGCCCTCAAATTTTATATAAATTGCTTCTATAATAAATATTGTAAATATCCCATGTTTAGACTAAATCAAGGTCTCAGAGTCCAAATCTATGGTTTTTTTAAATTTAAAAAAAAAGAAATTTCTTTATTGTTTAGACTCTCCTCTTTGAAACAAATGGTTATTTAAGGCCTAAGCCCACGCAAATGGCCTTGGTTTGATTTGGCCACTAAGAGGCCTCACTCAAGAAGGTGAAGAAGGTACCAGGTCACCCTGGCTGACAGGAATCCAACCAAAATTTACAATAATTTTTTGGAAATTTTTCCTTTTTTTTTGGGTAAGGCAACCGTCCTATGGGCAGGGTGTTCTCAAAAGAAGCACCTCTGCCTGAGGGATGTGGAACCACACCCTGCTCCATCCAAGGCTGTTAACCAACCCTAAAGCACTAGCGAATTTCTTTAAGGGTCGGTCTCATTTGGAAAAAAAAAATTGAAATAAGAGGTCACTCTTTTCAAAATGCCCTCACCTTTTAGTGAAGGAAAAAATCCGCATACATACAATAGAGATTTTCTGCTAGTGCTTTACAAATTATGCCTTCATTTTGCAGCTATGTGATCCAGGTTCTGCCCCCAGACCCAAAAAAAACAAAAAGGCTCTCATCAGTGATGAATAAAGTAATGAGTTCAGTGGGGGCAACTGGAAGCACAAGTTTACTGCCAAGGCAACACATATAAGTATGAGGTGTGTCTTCTTTCTCCAAACTTCAAACTTGCATCCAAAAGTGAAAAAGAAACACTTTATTTTTATTATAAAAAATGAAAATAAAAATAGAAAACACATAAAAATATAAAATATAAAAGATAAAAGTTTAAAAAGAAAACTAAAACATGAACCAAACATTGTTGAAATAACACACCTATGCATTAGGCATGGGGTTCACACTCGTATATATGTACCCATGGTAAATGAAAGACTCTTCTGATTAGGCCAATATGTTCCTTCACATCTAACTTTTTAAAAAATATCCTACAGTCCAACTTTTGGCCCACTGAGCAAAAGAAAGTTGTAGAGTGGTAGTGGAGCCAAGGCCAGTAATTAGTTTAGTTACTACTCAACTATGCTTTCCACAGCTTACTATGTAAAGCCTTTGAAAAATATCCAAGCTGACATAAGGTAGATTCAAGCCAGGTCAGAATACGAGCTAAAGTTACTTAGCACCGAGAGACACTCTTTACTTTATATTAGGCTTGCACAAAGTGCATATTCTTCCAATAAAATGAGAACCAGCACCCATCAGTGAATGCACCAGGGATGGTATGTGAAAAGGGAAGAAGAACACTTTTTTTGGTTGTATTCCTGTCCCAGAGTTAACCACAGTGGTTAGTTATTGTATTAAGTTTGTGATCCGCAGTCAGGGGAAGCTTCATTCTTCCTTTACAATATATGATTTTACCTATGTAAGAGAAGGATGAAGTAAGAGGGTTTACAAGATTAGTAACCAACTTGTGAGTCATGGTTGTAACAGGTTTCCAATGGATGGTGCACGAGTGGGTGCTGCTGCTGGGTCATGCAATCCCTCCTCCAAGGGAGGGCCAAAGTAGTACACTCACTTCTTGTTGAATCCCAGATTTGTGTGTATTATGTGTAAACAATTTTTTGCCATCTTTAATTAGCAGCAAACAAGGTCGCGCAGCATTGGTCAAAGTGGTTTGAAAAGTTTGACTTTTACTCACTTCATGGCCTTAACTCCGACTACATCTCTGAACACTAAAACATAAAGTAACAAAAAGCTATGGATTACAAAATCACACTTGGTCTTTTTTTATCTAATTTGAGTATGTATAAAATTTTAATTCAATAGTTGATTTTGCAACCATTTGCGATGGATGAGTAGATTGAGCCAGATTTCTTAAGTAAGAGCATCTCCATGACCAATAAGATAATGACATGTACATGATAAATTTAGATGGAAGTTTATGTCTTAAGTGAGACATGAAACAAAATTTGAATTTGTGAATATCCAAATGATACAACAAGGCTCTTCAAAAGGGTCACTAAGGAAATATGGTTTTGTTTGATTGGTTGATCATAATGATTGGTCCACATGATATAACATTTAAATTGATCTCTCATTCTGAATTGTTCAATATTTCATGTTTATGGGTGAGGAATTGGGATGAGGAAATAATTTCCATGAATGCGGTAGATGTTGATAGAGGCTCACAAATGGGGTAAGTTCGAGTAAAGATAAAAAACAAATCTAAAAAGTGTTGGGCTTTTGGGTCTTAACCTTGGAGGAGAGGTATGGTGCATTGTATTTCCTTTGCTGAAAATTTACCTCAGAGAACATATGTTGAAGGGTGAGCTCCCGGAAAAGAAGGAAGGAAGGCAGTAGTAGGTAGAGAGGTGGATGCGTGGATGGATGGACAGCTTCCTAGTATTTCCTTGATTTTTGCCCATATTCTGGCTGCCAGACTAGAATCTTGAGCACTGAAATCTCGAGGATCCTTCCTTCCTTCCTTCCTTCCTACTCCTGAAGGAAGTTGTGCTTTTTCCCTGATCCGAAACTCCCCTAGCCTAATAAAAAAAAAAGGTCCATAATGCTCACTTTCCATGCTGCAGGTGCCTGCCATCATGGGCAGCCTTGTCATCCAAGATGGATATCATTTTCAGCCAAAAGAAAAATTCACTTCTCTCTCACTTCAGCAACAAATTAATTAACATGGGTGAGAGAGAATGTCCTAAAATGAGCCCATGGCTGACCATTGGTTGTTCATGCACCACAGTTATTATCCACGATAACTTTTTTGCATCCTTTGAACTTGTCATGGTCCTCACTACTTACTCCTCACAAAACTTGGCTTTTCTAATTTGGGTTGAATCTCAACCATTCACTCCTCCAGCAGGCTAGATACCAAGAAGAGTGGCACTATAGGCTTTTTTCCAGCCAACAACAAACACATGTTGCTCCTTCTTTGCGTCATGTGTGCAGCGCCCCAACTGTAAATGGGGGCAAACTAAACTTGTCAGGTAAATGTGTTTTCAATGTTATGATGCAGTTGTTGTGGGGATGAGCCTCACCTCAACTGAGATTATTATGTTGGGTTTCATCTTGGTAGCCTATCCTATAGAGGATAAGTCCTGTAGGTAGGAAAGTAAGTAAGACTATAGAAGGTTACTGGGTAAGTAGATGCATGTACACGGCTCGCACGTAAGGTCTAAGTGGTGGGTTGATTGTATGTATGTAGTCGAAAAAGAAACAGAGGTACCATCACTTAGGGTTAGGGTTTTGGGTAACCCAATTGAGTAACTGGAACCTGTGTTTCCTGTCCACCCACCATCATCGCTCATGGTGCTCAAGTGGCTGTTGCTTCACTTGGGCTATCCCTGGCAGAAGCATCCTCCCCCACTGACCCCCAAAGTCAGAATTCACCCTTGCAAGTAGTAGTTAAAAAATATTATACATCAGTAGTAGTCAACTTTCAAAGACTTTAGTATCTTGGGTGATTTTTAAAAACATCCAGACTGTATTGACAAAAAACTTGGCCAAAATGGACAATAATTGACCATTTAAAAGTGACCAAGAGTGTGATATATTAGGGTTTGAATATTGTTTGCACCTCTCTCACTAGGTACTTTTTTTCCACCATTCCTTTCTCTCAAACCCCTTTTGATTCTTTTGCTTCTCTGTAGCAAATGAATACCTAGTGGATAAGTTATTGCTGTGCGGGCAAAATTTCCATGAGAGGAGCATTGCAACAACCATCATTGACCTGGCAAGCAAGAAGTGCCGAATTCAAGTACATTACCATGTTAGATATTTTGTGATGGCAAATTTTTTGGAATTTTGATATGCATGCTTGCCAATCCCTGAAGGATTGAATTTGGAATTACATTTTGAAGAATAGGTCATTTGGTGGGGCTAGGCTAGTTGATCACATAGAAACCATTGTCCACTTAAGCTATATGTACTTCTCTTTCATTTGAACCTACGGTTTCAACAGGTTTTTATATTGGGGTGAAGCAGCATATACATTGGTACCATGGTATAAATGGGTTTGGGGGGGGAGGGGGGGGTGGAATTGATACGTATCATTATAAATATCCCATCCTGCAAACACATACGTAAAGTCAGGATCTCTGAGTTCAAATTTGACATTTCCAAAGTTAAATATAGCCAATAACTGGCCTCACTCAAGAAGGTGCATCATTGTAAGGTGCTGCTCTACACTGGCCCCTTAAAACAAAGGGCAAGAAATATATCACTTAAAGACTCCTTTTAGTTTGGGTCTAAGCTATACCCACTTGAAGCCATGCTGACAGCCTTCTCTCCTTACCAAGGAAAGCACATTGGCATAACTGGAAACACATCCCTGAGACCTGCAATGAAAACAGAAGAAGGCTGGTGTTGTTGCAATGAGTAACTACCATAGTTGACACTTAGAGTTATTAGGTACATGTATTGGAAAATAAAATGTGCACCAACTGACACCTCCAAACACCCACCACACCAAAACCTTGGAATCCATGGATTGGGTATTTTAAGATGGGATCCTTCCATTATATATAATCTTGGGCAATTGTATATCCTTATGCATGTCATCCCAGCATGGTCATCTTTTCTTTCTTCCTTTAGCACAAAACCATGTTGACTAGGTCAATGTGAGTGAAGTGTCATCACACTCAACAAAATGTTGCTCATCCTAGACCTATTGGAGTTCAAATGGGTGTGTTGGAATACAATGGAATACAAGATGATTACTCTCTAACTCCTTTAGCAATCACACAAGGTTCCCTATTCCATCCATGCTTTTACACCAATCTAACCAATCTTTAAAAATCACAAACCCGTGTTTCGAATTCATTCACGAAGGTAATCAACCACTACCAAAATAAGTGCTACATTCCTGTAAGTGTATTATTCACATCTTTACACAATATTACAATAAATGACATTTATTTTTGTCATGATTATTTTTGGCCACTATAAGATCATGGATTTTTAATTCATCACCTTTTATATAACCAATCATAGTTTGCCACATCATCTTAGCAAACATTCTCGTTATTTATTAAACAGGCAATATAGTTTCCCAAAGTGGCAAGCACTACAAAATAATATGATTTTTTTTTACAAGATTTTTTTTTTCCAAAAGTACCTTTTATGTAATTGTCAAAAAAAAATCTATCATTTTTGAGCAAGTCAATTTCAACATGTCCAATTTGACTAAGTTTTATTTACATGATTTTTTTATATTGAGGTTTTTTGACATTGTGTTTGGACCCATCATTTTACACATCAACTAAAATATACACATTTTTACAAATATTAAAATTTCCATGCTTTAAAATGATAAATTAAATTAATATTGAAATATCTTAAATGTATTTTACAATAATGTTTCAAATATATTATGGGAACATTTGTGCAACTTTGAAATGAAGCTAGTGAATATAGAGCACCTAAAAACATTTTTCAAAGAATGTAACCTTTGTTTTCAATGTTAAATCTTTTTTAATTTTTTAGATATTTTATATTCACTTTTTGTACATTTATTTTATATATACATGTACATAATAATATAATGTGACATTTTTTTACATCATAATTTTTTTTATGTTGACCTGTAAATAATGATGTTATAAATTTTTTTTGAAAACTAAGATTAATTTTGCCACATTATCATGACTAATTAATCCATAAAATTTAAAGAAAAATATCAAAGAAATACATGTTTGCACCTATTCATATTAGCACACCTAGCCTAAATATATTAACCTAGGTTAAGATACCTAGGTGAAAGCACATTAAATAGTCCATAAAATGTTATAACATTGCATATTATGCAAGATTTAATAAAATATAATTGCCATGGAGATACATAAAAATGATTCAATAGAAGAAAAAAAATCAACAAAAAATAATTTAGATGATATATTAACATTGTATGGATTTAATGAAGAAATTTTGAATCAATATAAAATATTAGATTTTTGAAACATTACTAAATAACATGTAACAATCCATAATAAATGAATATGGACTCAATGCACTTTCATATAATGCCCATTAAAAAAAAAATGGTTCAATGTTAATATGGTGTGGTTAAACATTTTTTTGGTGTGAAATTTTGGCAAAACACAATTTGGGGGGGTGGAGGTGTGACCCATCCAAAGGTTCTTTTTGGAAAATTTTGAAAACATTCAACAAAAAACATTGTTATTGGAATGGGTTCAATACATTTATAGCACTTGCTCCTACAAGTTATTAAAAAAAAACATGATTACAAAAAAATATATTGTCCTACTTGTCTTGTAGACAAATTTGGCTATTTCCTCTTATGGACGGTTGTTAATATGATTACACCACAAAAGTGGAAAAAAAAGCCTTAATGTGGTCACATTGATATTATAAAGGACAATTTGAAAAAATATCAATGACCAAATATTAAAATGTACATTGAAATATGAACATTTTTAAAAAAATTACATTCACCACATTTAGTAGTTTAAATTTTCAAGATTTCAAATATATGGTCTTCGTAAGTTATAATAAGGTTGCCAAAGTCCAAATAATGGGTGTATTTAATGACACCTTGTCACATGGTTAATGTAATTCAAGCTGGAACCTACCTCCACACCATTTCCATAATATTAATTTGGACAATATGGATTTTCACATGTTCCTAAAATTGTTCTACCTTAATTTGTTTTCATCTATTTATGCTATTTAACCTAGGTTAGTATACCTAACATTATGATATATATAGTAGCTTAGGTAAGGTATATTAATTTATAAGCCTACATAACATAGATAGCCTAACAAAGGTTACTTATGCTACCTACTTGGACTAGGTTATTTGCCTCACTTTTTACATTTATTATGTAAATGAATCATCAATAGACATGTGGCATCTAAAGTAGGCTTAATTTAGGTAGTTTACATGGCATGCAAATCTAAACCACATGACACCTAAACCTATCAAAAACACAATTTGAGGGAAAAAAAAAGCAACAAATTCAAAGGCAATGAAATGAGTTTTGATCCAAAAATTTTTAAAAATAAAAATGGATTTGATTTGGAATTGACAAGATTGAAAAATAAAGGCTTAGAGTTTACATTAAAATACTACCTCATGAGAAAATGCATTAGGACCTTCTTATGAGCCCATAACAATGAATTTTTTTTGCAAATGATAGTTATTAAGTTTAAATGCCCCTTCATCATAAACTTTGAATATCACGAAATTTTGAATATAATTCATGCAAAAATCATAAACAAAACTTGTGGGGATTCAAAGTGTAAAAGTGGCATGAAAGTATATATATATTATTTTTATATAAATTATGTGTATTTTTTACTTATGATGTTTTGATGTGAAGTGCGTATGATTTACATTTTAACTCAATTATGGTGATGTAATTTTGCATAAAAACAATATGCTTTTTGTGTATTAAACATGAACACTCAAGTATGTCATTCAAAAATAATGTCTCATCCATTTGAATATTTAAAATATTGAATACATACAAAAAATTTCATGTTAAGCATAATATGGAATTCATAAGTTTTTTGTGTGAACTTATGAAAATCAGATTTCGCACAAATTTGGACAAACCTATGAATAAATAATGTAGTTGCAGGAATAAGAAACAAAACTAATAATGTTGTTTAGTTAAGCAAAATTTTGAAGAAAAAACAAAGATTGCCTCTACGGCACATATTCCTACACATACTCCTAAAATTTAATTAAGAAAAATATGACATAATTTTTATTAAAAAAAGGTATAATAGGGATATAGGAGTTGATTAGAATGGAATGTGAATAAAAGAATCCAAAAGTAATGAGAAAAAATAGAAGGCCAAAAAGGAACATCTCTTTATAATAAAATATTATTTGATTGTGTAATGATCTCCTATAACAACAATTTTTTTGTAATGCATCTTATGTTTGTTTATAAGATTGTGTAAATGTTTAGAATTTTAAAAAAAATGTTTTTCCATTATTTTTTAATGTTTAAAAAATGTGATTTGTATTAATCTAGATTATATTTGTAAAATTTGGTTTTGTTTAACCTAGTTCCCAATAGGTTTTTGAGTATCTTTTTTATTTGTTTAGTAATCTAAATTGATGTACTATATGAAAAAATAATTAATTTTCTAGTTGTCAAAAATGTTCATTTAGTTACCTAGTTAATTTTGAATTAAACTAGTGTTAAGTTGGATTACTGTAATTATTTGTGTTTTAGATGATAACCATTTCAAATGTGAATTAAGTTGAGGATATTTCATGTTTGGGATATTGTTGCAAGTTTTTTGTGTTTTTATATAAGTTTTTGTTGTGCACATTGTGTGGATTTTGTTTGTGTGTTTTGAATTTCAATTCATGTTGCTTGTAAATGAATAAATCTTTTGGTTTGGAGATGAAATGTCATTTAAGGTGATTTATGCTATTGAATTCCTGCGTGTGTGGACAATAATAGTTTTAGGCTAATGTGGTAGCATGTGACATATCAAACCTTGCATTTTACTAAATTAAATTACAATGATAAAAAAAATTCAAAATGAAGAGTCTTGAAATTCTCAATTTTCCTAGTTATCAATTTTATAATTTTGTAAGTTCATAAATCCCACGTTCAAACACATTGTCATTTTGTTATAGTCTTCATTACTAATCACTATATATATATATATAAATAAACGATGATTGCTCTCAAGTTTGAACCATGGTGTGTCTTATTTGCTTATGGTTCATTTGTTTTTCATTTTGATTCCAATTTTGCATGTGATTTTTTCTTCGTTTGTGCATATTGATCCTAAAACTCCCATGTCTTTTTTTTGAAAAATAGAAAATATGTTTTGGGTTTGCATTTTATTACGAAATTAATTTTTGGAAAAAAAATTCACCATCAACACCACTTGACAAACCTAGGGATGAATCAATGGAAGTCCATTTTCAAAATCCTAACATGTTTCCTTTTGATTCCTCGAGATGACCACCATATGTGTGAGAATGTGTTGTCTTCACCTTCTATCTTAATTTTGTTGTTATATATTTTTATGTGATGTTCCTTAATTTTGGTTGCAAGCTCAAGCTTAGGGTTGTGAGTCATGCCGCTTTTCAAGAAGTGCAACGACTTTAAAAAAATCAAAAGTTAAGGTTGTGACACTTTTTACAAATCATAATTTAGTCTGGTGACTTTTGTGTTACAAAAAATGGGTTCATGAACAAAGCTAAAACATAAGGTGAGGAAACCATATTCCCACATGAAGTGCAAAGCTTTTGAGAATTAAGAAAAAACATCCTCAAAACGTTCAAAATGAATTCCCACTTTCCAAATTGTGACTTTGTAAAAATCGAAAATAAACAAGGTGGTTTGGAGGATTAAATCACCCTCAATTCCAGCGATTTTTACTTTGTTAAAATAAACTTGAAAAGAAGTAGAAAAAATGTGGGGTTGCGTGTTCTTGAAAAGCTTTCTTGTGATAGCAAAGAACAAAAGGGAGGGACCCAGGTGATTTGCGAGATCCGACTTTCACTAAACAAAACAAGCAACCTACCTTCCCTAATACCGTAATACCTAAATGGATTCGACATAATTTAAATTATTTTTTGTACTATGGTAGTAGGATTGTGTTGAATATTGATTGTAAACTTAGCTCATAACACATGTGTGAGGCAAACTTAGTGGTTTCATCCATTTACAATGTCCAATAAGTGGTGTTTATTATGGCATACATTATTACATTAAAAAGGGCAATTTTGACATTAAGTAATGGCACATCATAGCTCTAAAACCCTAGCCAAAAAAAAAGACAAAAAAATGCCAACCTATTTTGGCATTACAATCCCTTGCAAACACACAAAATCCTCATTAGGGCACAAATTCCAGGTCGATCTCGCCCGTCATTCCCTCGGCCAATCGTGCGGCCGGTTCACGTGGGCCCAGAGCTCTGCTGCTTCCAACCCTAAGTCACGACCGTCTCTCTCTCTCGCATAATAGTGCAGCATTCCAAGCCCGGGTGCGGTGCGGTGCGGTGCGTTGCGTTGCGGTCGGACGGACAAGACGGACTCCCTTCTGAATTCTTTGCAGACTTGAATGCTATTGTGTACTACTTTGCCTCCTCCCGTCTTCGTCCCTAGTTCTTGAACCTGTTTTGTGGAAGATTTGATGCGACTCGACAGAGGTTTCTGAAGGAGGCGGTGCGTGTCGGGTTTATCTTCACTCTTTTTCGAACTTGTGAATGAATAGTCTTATTTCGATTGACAGGTTGCGGTTATTGAATGTTGGGGAAATCCTCAAAGGGGGGATGTTGCCTGTTTATGGTGCCCCCTAGTTCTTTATTATGACGTGAAGCCCCCCTAACACGGTTTTGAAACAATTTGAATCCTGACTATTTTCGAGCACTCCAGTCTAGTGTCTGCACTTGTGGACTAGTCTATGTTTTTGGACGAAATAAAGGGTTTCCGGGAAGGATACGAAGTCTGTTAAAGCTACCTATTTAGAGCAAATTACTTTTAAGACATTTCGTCGTTGATGGTACCAAATTTTGGAGGAGCTAAGTTGGAATTTGTACACTTTACAGGGAGTGATGCCGAAGAGAGAACCGTGCAACCGTATCGTTTTTTAACGAACTGTGAAGGGAGGAGAACCGTCAGAGCGTCTGCAAAGTTTCTTCCGTGTCGAGCTGTCTGAAGCAGTGCAGAAATTGAATCTGTTTTTAGGAACTAACCGAAACATGCCGAGCGACAAATTTTTGGCAAGGTCTTTTGGAGTGCTGCTCGGCTTAGGCATAGCCGGCATCTTCATTGTCAGGCGAGCCCTAAGTCTAGCTGGCAAGAAGGACAGTGGTGCTTTCATTTGCTATTTCGAGTTGTTACCTCCCCCACAACCAGCACCTCCGAGTGCTCCACATCCTCTCTCTGGCCTGACCTTTGCAGTCAAAGACATGTAGGTCCACGACACTTCATTTTCTATTGTAAAACGCCAGCTACATACGTGTTTCTGCGTTTCTGCATAAGCGCAATGAAGAAAATGGAAATTCTTTGCAACTTTTGTCTCTGTTTAGATTTATTTCTCTAGATTGTTTTGTAGCCACGAATATGTCCAACTTGTAATAGTTGGTCCTCCAATTTGTATTGTACGGGGCTGTTTTTTGAGGATTTGTTGTCTTATCCTCTCTTTTCTGGGAGAATTAGTGTTCTGTCATGATATGACAAGAGTAATTGTTCACTTTTATAAATGTAGTGATTGTGCTAGAATGTTGCCTTTGACATGCTCCTTTTGACTATTTCACAAGTTGTCCTGGAATGTAGCTAACTGTTTTGACTGGAGTTTGTAGGACAGAGCTAAATTTGAGATCCAATGCACAATGAGGAGTTTACATTTTGCAGGAGTTATGGAGGTAGGAGTTGTAACAGTTTTTTTCTGGTTACCTGGTGAACTGAGAGCTTTCTGTCCTGTTTGGCAGATTCAATGTGGAAGGATATGTTACAGGCTTTGGAAATCCAGACTGGGCAAATACTCACAAACCTGCATTTAGTACAGCACCAGCAGTCAAAGTTCTTGTGGATGCTGGTGCTAAGTGCATTGGCAAGACCCACATGGATGAGCTTGCTTACAGGTAGTAGTTGCTGAGGAGCTTCAATTGCCAATCTGCAATTTGCCTTTGGTTGCTTATGTGTTCATGAATCAAGCTGATCATCGTCTCAATCTGTTTTTACAGCTAAGATTTGTGATTTAGCTTTCGTTTGTGCAGTCAGATAGTGTGCATGCACTTTATGAGTGTATCAACCCTTGTTTCTTACATAGCTACATGATCTCTGAGCTGTACATTCTACACTACTGGTTTGTATTTTTTGTCTACATTTTTGGTTCTGATGAAGATGATGAGCTCTACTTTGTGAGTGACACTCATAAGGGTATGACTGCACTTATTGTAGTGTTATCTTCAAAGTGATTTTGTGAATCTTTCTCTGCAATTACATGATATGGCCAGTTTTGCCACTGCCAATGCAGTTCCAATGTTCACATCCCATTTTCTCATCATGATTGTGCTGCTTGCAGTATCAATGGTGAGAACAAACACTATGGAACTCCTGTGAATCCAGCTGCTCCATCACGAATTCCTGGAGGTTCATCCAGTGGGTCAGCAGTTGCAGTGGCTGCTGATTTAGTTGATTTCTCACTTGGTATATTTTCAAACTGGGGAATAATTGGGCTTATGAAATATGGTTCACATGTGTTCTTTCATTCTTCAAACTGAGTATTGTAATTATTGCATTCTTATGTCCTTCCTTTATGGTATGCCAGGCACAGACACAGGTGGGAGTGTGCGGATACCGGCAGCTTATTGTGGCATCCTAGGGTTCCGCCCCTCTCATGGGGTCATTCCAGTTGTGGGGGTTATACCCATGGCACAGAGTTTTGACACCGTTGGTATTTACATGTCTTCCACCCAAAGCCTACTTGGTGGGCTAGTACCTGGATGCCCTTGACATTTCCCTGTCCATTTGAGTTTAAGCTTGCTCAACAATGAACAGGATTCTGCCCATGCT
>Ga0209611_10001852_pt1 | contig 36729 bp, 27 predicted proteins | sample S1TSphgellanicum_3_FD_187693 | JGI IMG/M metagenome (GOLD analysis project Ga0209611, IMG submission 187693) | Host-associated microbial communities from peat moss isolated from Minnesota, USA - S1T2_Fc - Sphagnum magellanicum MG (SPAdes) (version 2) | ecosystem: Host-associated > Plants > Peat...
GTGCCACTTAGGCATCTTTGGGGTTGAAGGCGTCACCATCGTGTGGTGCTTCTTGCCCCCCTTGTATTTCTTGGATTTCTTTAATGTTTGATGGGGCTGCTGCCTCCCTTCCCCTCTCGGGGTTTCTTCTTCTGTAAGAAACAGGTCTCATATATGTAGGCAGATAAGTAGGAAAATAGACAACTTCTAGGTAAGGAGATGGTTTATAGACAGCAAAGGGCTGTTTTTGTTACCTACTTACTAACAACCTGCTTGTGAGTTGTTAGTAGGTAGCTAGGAAAAAAAAACTGAGTTAACCACCATGATTAGCAAGGGAACTAGAACCCAACAGAAAACTGTTTACTCACCATTCATTCTTCATGGTGCACTGGTCGGTGATGGTTCACTTTGCCCCCCTACTTAGAGTGAGCCTGGACTGGGTATTAGTTGTCTCAGAGCCTCAAGGAGGTAGGTGGCCTGTTACACCAGTGTCGGGGGGTTCTCGATTTTTATGAAGAACCTCCAATTGCCCATTCAAAAAAATAAATTAGAACAGTCTGGATTCCAGTTCCACACATAAATGGAACTGAGAATCTGGGTCTTCTTTAGTCTTTTTGCTTGGCTCAAAAGAAAAAAGAGTTATGGATCTGGTTCTGAAAATCAGACCTGGGCCCCGTCTGGTTCTTACTAATGAGGATCAAAACTGGCTCATGATTAACCCCTGGTTCTAGTCAATTTTATTTCAAAAACATTTTTACAAAAATCCCAGTTTCCATTGCGGTTCCGCATTCTGGTTCTACATCTAAACAGAAGTGGGAACCAGGTGTCCAGTTCTTCATGAAAATAAAAATCAGATTCTGATTCCTATTCTGGTTTCAAAATTCTGGTTTCTGGCCAACTGGTGCATTGGTGGGTTTAGGTTCACTCTTACTCGAATAAACCGGGGAGGGTTTATTAGAGTAAGGGGCCTGTGTAAGGCCAATTTGAGTGTTGCCACAGTTCTAGGAATGCCTTCCTCCCAGGGCCTTGCGTCATCTAATAATTGGTATAGATTTTTTTTTCCCTCATGATACCCGATGGATTACACATAGGGTATGATGGGAAATTTTTTAAAAAAGAAAAAGGGCAAAGCATTTTGAAAACCAGTGGTGGGCAATTTTTATTTTTATTTTTTTTGTTTTTTGAAAGCAAAAATAGACCTGATTTGACAAGCCATTTGGACCCTCAAGTCAAGCTCTATGGGAGAGGGCCAGCAGGGGTTTCACCTGCACTCCACTAGGTTTGAACTTTGAACCCAATGCAATTTGGTTTTTTGGAACACATACCTTGAATGTGGCACTATTGAGCTCAACCCTGTATAGAAACCTGTGTGCTTTTGTTGCAAGGTTTGACTAGTTTGACTCTTTTAATAATTTAAATAGAAAATATGTTTCTTGCACTTTAACATGTTCGTGGTGGGTAGGCATATTTTTTACTAAGAGGTGTTAGGTTTTAAATCAATATGAGAAGGAAAGAAAAAGAATAATAATAACTTTTGCAAAATATGCAAAACAAAAAGAATCATTTATCTAAGGCAAGTAGATAGGGAATGCAAGTGTTTACCATCTAAGTCAATAACTAAGTAGGTAAAGGCCACCCAAGTGGCTAATTAGGTGAGTATATACCGGTGTGGGCCGGTTCTGGGTTCTTTCAAATTTAGAAAAAAAGTTGGAACCGGGGACCAGAGGTTCTCTTGAAAAGTAAGAACCAGCCAATCACACTGGTAATAATAAATGTGAGTCATTGGTATAAAGCTAGCCACTCGAGCGTAGTTAACAGGGTAAAATGGGACAAATAGATGAAATACAATTTAAAAGTGTTATAATTGATGAAACCCTGAAAAACTTTATTTATAAACACACCAAAGATTTGAAAATTGTACAAAGGAACAAGAAAAAGGAAAAGGGCAAAGTAACAGGACGTCTAGTAACCCCAAACTAAATGTCAAAATCTCTTCATGTCAAAAAAGAATCACCTATAATAGGTTGGTCGTATTTCTCTATGTCAAAAATCTACCACTTGCAATAGGTCGACCATGGTGATGATGGGAGGTGTGTCCTGAATGGGGTGAAAGTTGAGAAGTAGCTAAGCCTATGGCTAATTTGTGTCCACTTATATATCATCCATATTATTAGATAGCACCTACAACCTCCTCTCCTGCATGGTGGTGCGCTGGTGGATGCTGCTGGTTCACAAACTGGTTCACTGACGTCAGTCACATGGAAACTGGCCCTTAAGCCGGCCTTCCCTGCTTTTTGTGTTAATGTTATGTAAAATTAGGCTCCTGGCAGGCAGACTTGCGTGTGGAAAAGCTTCACACTAGCGGGGACCACGGCTTTCCAGCGCTCTAGCATTGACTTTAGGTTTGCCTTCCACACAAGAGTCACAGTCCTTCCTTCACCATCTCTGTTCTGTCTGTCTCTCTGCCTGTCTAGCTGCTTGTTTGCCTGCCTGCCTGCTTGCCTGCAGATGCAGCAGCTGTTATGCATTTTCAGCTTCGACTAAATTCGTTTAGAAAGTCGTGGAATGTTATAATACCTTGTGATCCATTGCGTCAAGCTAGCTAGCTAGCTGGCTAGCTGCTCCTCTCTCTTGCCGATCAGCAGCTGTTGTCCACCTTGAGCTTTGACTAGATTCGTCTAGAAAGTCGTGGGATGTTATAATACCTTGTGACCCGTCGTGCCATGCTAGCTAGCTGTTCCTCTCTCTTGCTGATCAGCAGCTGTTGTGCAGCTTGAGCTTTGACTAGTTTCGTTTAAAAAGTTCGGGATGTTAGAACACCTTGTGACCCATTGTGTCAAGCTAGCTAGCTGCTCCTCTCTAGTCTCTTGATCAGCAGCAGCTAGTGATGCGCCGGACTAATTATATATTAAGTCAAGATGGTTTTGTAGTTTTATACATGATCAGCTGCTAGCGCTGCTCGATGTATGATGATGAGTTCGTCATGGATATATAATTATATCGGACAAATTCTGCACAATTTTCTTCCTGAAATATTCAGACGTAGTAGGTGGTCGTTGAAGAACAAATTCTTGTCGCATGAAAACCATCCAATTTAGAGCGGAGATGGCAGCCACTAATGCTATGCAGAGAGCAACTGGTTTCGATGCGCAAAATGCAATGCTCGTGCAGAAGGAGACGTCCCCCACCGACTCGACGTTGGTGGCTATGTTGGCTTCCTGCTCTAACATGTGCCAGCTCCAAGGTGAGTCGTCGTGACGCTCTTCCTTTTTTTGAATATTTTTAATTATCTTAGTGATGATGATCCATTGCTGCAGCTGACCCAACGGAAGTTTAGGATATTTACAAACTGGAATCTTCTTATTGATTTTCTGAAAGATTTGTGACGCAGTTCCTGGTGGTGTAGTGGGAGGCAGCTTGGAAGACGCGGTGGTCGGGTGTGGGCAAAAGCGACCCAGCAGCTTCTTATATCCTACTTCGTTTGACACTCCGCCCGCTGCTGCTGCAGCTGCTGGAGAAGAAGATCAGGATGGTAGCGACGAATATTATTGCTCCGGTGGCCACAATAATAATAATGATGCAGTGGAGTCGTCTAAGAAGAGAAGGCTCACATTTGAGCAAGTGAGGTCGCTGGAGCGCAACTTCGAGCTGGAGAACAAATTGGAGCCGGAGAGGAAAATGCAGCTGGCCAAGGAGTTAGGTCTCCAGCCGCGGCAAGTTGCAGTTTGGTTTCAAAACCGACGCGCACGCTGGAAAACTAAACAGTTAGAGCGCGACTATGAGCTCTTGTCCTCAGATTACAGTAGATTGAAGGCCGAATTCGAGGCCACTGTCCAAGAGAAGGAAACACTGAAGAGCGAGGTGAGATCAATGCCCTCTCTATCCATGTCCAGACTCCTCCTCAGCATGACTGGCAATCTACAATATATCTCTTACTGCAGTGATCAGAAGAGCTATATACTCATAGTGGCCTTTTTGGTATTTTGTGTTGAGCTGTAGGTTCAGCGTTTGTCAGGAAAGAACGAGCTGTTGTTTCCTCCTAGGTCATGCGTCGATGCAGGCGTGGATCAGCCATCTCATCTATCGGGAAGTGGGAGTCCGGCTGATCAGACAACTTCTAATGATCATCATCATGCGCAGCATGTGAATTCAGGACTACCCAGCAAAAAGCTGGAGAGGGATCGACTGCAACTGCTATCTGATCAACAGCATCTGGTTGAGCCGGATAGTCGACTACTGTATTCTCAAATATGGAGGCCTTCTTCACCCAGCTGCACGGCCGTCGATCCTACAGCAAATACAAGCGCGCAGAAAGGTGATCAGACCTCGCAGCAGGAGGAGGAGGAGCAATCTACAAGCGCTGCAGATAGCAATTCTAGCAATTCCAGCGAAATTCTCAACACAGACAGTCCACGTACTGCAGTCCACAGATACAAAGTTCTGTCGTCGGGAATAATAGCCGCCAATCCAGAGCAGCAGCTGCAGAAGAGCACCTGCAACGACGTCGTCATCTGTTGTCCCCGGTCGACGTTAACGCCAGACGGTAATTTTCTTCAGCAGCAGGATCATCTGCCTCCGGGGGGCGACAGCTGCTTGCGTGCACTCGTTAGCTGCAGCGACGATGATGATCTGGGTGCAGCGACGGCGTCGCCACAAGTCCTGCACCAGCAGCGGCCCAGTACTAGTCCGTCTCATGTGATCAAGCTGGAAGCTGACGACAACTCTTACCAATCTGATGATCATCACTCTTGCAATTACTTTTTGTCACAGTTGGACGAAAAAGCTGCAATGCAGCCGTGGTGGCTCGACTGGTCCTAGCTAGCTAGCTACTAGGAAGTTTGCACCAACAGTTGAGATTAGTTTGCACCTACCCACCCACCCAATTCACCAGTGCTCCAATTTTTTTAATGTAAGTCTGGCTGGGTAGATTCTGCAAAAACCTTCATCAACATACGTTTTTAACTAATTAATTATCTTCTTGTTGATTTGCATTCAAGTTAGTAATCTTCACTCCATGATCTTCTGCCGATATTAATGTATATGATTCATCTCCAAGGCTTAGACTCTGTTTTTTTCTCCTCTTTTCTCTGAAGTATTTTTTATTTTTATTTTTTTCAGACATGTATAACTTTTTTTCTCCCCAAATAATAATTCAAAAACACTGAAGAGTTACTTGCCACCAGGTTGGCTAATAGTTCAGGCAGTCATGAATAGCAAATTTTACTCCTTTCTTGGGTAAGGAGGAAGTTGAGTATTGGGAAAACTTGGCGTCCAGTGCCAATATGAACAAAGTGCACAAGTACTGTGCTAAAACCCTGTCTGTAAATAGCAGTTACACACTGGTTGTTACTTCACCCAAGATAAGCAAAATAAAATAAAATAAAATTCAGACCACTAAATCCAGCAACCCCATTCCTCCCAACAGGCTTACACATAACTCTATTTTGCTGAACATTTTTAAAAAAAAAGTGATCCCTTTCTAACACTTTCATTGATTCTCTAAAACTCTCACAAACTGACCAAATCTTATTACACATTTAAGTGTTAGTTCACTCAAAACAAAATGTTTTAAAAATTTATTCAAACCGCACCAAATCCAGCAATTTTATTGACCATAACATTTTTTCTGCATGCCTACAAACAAGCCTATTCAACACTGTCTGTATATTAGTAAACTAATACTATAACCCTTTATCTGTATACAGAAGGGGTTAAAAAAATTGGACAGATTTGTTGAACATCTAGACTGTGTTTTCTTACTTTCCCTGATGAGTAAAAACAAAAATGCTGCAAGGGTCAGCAAGATAAGTTTGAAAAAAAAAACTTAGGATTTGAAATCCAGGCGACTGTTGCAGCAATTCAGACAGCAAGGGTTCACCAAAATGTGTGAATCTCTGAACGCTAAACCCTAAATCCACCCTTATTCATTCAGTTAGAGAGCTAAAATTTGTTTTAAATGAGACCTAGGATAGCACACCCATTCAAGTTCTAATTCAAATTTGAAAAACAATCAATTCTCCAGTTAAAAGCTAATGGTAAATCCAACAAAACTCATAACCTCCAATCCAGAAACTCAAAAAACCTCGTCTATGACATGGATCTGCCTAAATACCAAAACCTCCTAACTCTGGTTTGAACTTGCCATAAAGAGCAAAGTCATTAGGCGATGGATGAGCTGCTTGTGAGAAATAAAATAATAATAAAAACAGCTAAAGAAAGTCAAATCACCACAGGAAGGTACCTCATAAGTCCTTGTGACTCTAGAAACTAAAGGAACAAATTACCCAGTAAAAATGTGTGACAAAGAAGTGCAGCTTGAATTACACATGGTTTCCAATGGTTGATCCACAAAGTTGGAGGACTTTGGTCATTACAATGAGTGTTGGTCTTGCATGGCCTTTTGGACATACCATCCTGCTCCTGGTATTGGGTACATTTTCAAAAATTCATACCAAGCTGGACTTCATGTTGCACCATTTGTGTAATTTTTATATCAGCCTGGGCCTTGGTATTGGGTACTTTTGAAAAAATTCACACAAAGCTGGTCCTGATCAGGATTTATATATATTTCAATTCTGTGGTTTCAAAATTTTGTAAAACATTTCCAAAATTTCAACATTTGTTTCAAATTTACACTTTTAAAAAAATCAAATTTATTCCTTTTTTTTTGGTTTGACAGTGCAAAACATTGCGCCCCCCACAAAGAAAAACACTACAGCCCCAATATTGCATCTTTTTGGAATTTTTTTATCAGCCTGGTCCTGGTACCAAGGCGGATTTTTGGCTGGTATGAGGCAGATATGTTCCTGGTATTAGCTACATTTTTAAAAATCATACCAAGCTGGTCCAGATATTTTCCTCCTTTTTTGCATTTGTATATCAGTCTGGTTCTAATACCAAGACTGATATTTGGCTGGTATAAGGCAGATATAGATGTACCTAGTATTGTCACACATATAAAAATTGGGTATAATGTAAAGTTCCTACCAGACTTATTTTGTTACAAGGCTGGAATTGCCTCAAGTCATACCAGCCTGGTTTGGTCCAGTGTTGATCAGGTTCAGAAATTTTGAGAAAATCAGATCTGAATCCAGACCTTGAAATCAGCTCTGTTGAAAAGTGAAACTGGAGCTTGAATCAGGGCTATTGTCCTTGTAAGTTTTTTTTAAAGTATTATCATCAAGGCTTTTTTTAAATACATGCCCCTCTCTCAGAGAAACAAGCCACCCCAATTCCAAGTGGGTAAAAATATATTGGGTTTGATGCCTTGTTTCATTGGCTGTCATGACTTCAATTTCTTGATTGCATAGTTTCTCAATTTTCTTTTGCATTAATACCCCATTCCTTATGAGTTTGAGTACATATTCAAAATAAAGATGATATAATATTAGTTATGTACAACCAATCAAATGCAATAACTTGCCTCAAACGTAGAGTCAATTTTATCATTTTGTTTTATAGAGTTGTAGTCACCTACCTAAAGAATTTGAACCTTTTTAAGTTGGGGCAACACCCCAACCCCGATTTTAAAAAGAACCCTATTGCCCAAGTAAATTCCCATAGAGATTCCACCAAAACCCAAAACACTTCTGGTTGACCCTAGAACCTGACCTATAACCTAGACCCAAACATGCTTAAATCCTAGAACCTGCCAACACCCATTTGGTCCTTGGATACCTCTGCATGGACCAAACTATATTTCATGTGCAAGTCTAAACCGCAGACCAACATTGGTCACAACTCTCACAATTCCAACTGACGTTTGTAAAAGCTAACATGTTTGGTGGCCAGATGTGGAGGAAACTTTGTCTTGCTATGTCATATGCAACAGTTTTCCTGCAATCTTTGTCTGATCTGTGGCTATTGTATTGCAAAGAACCATATAAACATTCTAAATCTATGTCTATAAACCATGTGGATTGTCTCCCAAATCAGAATTGCCTCCCAATAGGTCCCATATGACGTCCTGTCATGTTGTGCCATTTTATCTAGCTGTGGAGCAAAACCTGATCGACACTTTTGAAAAAACATTAGATATAAAACCTCGGTGTAGACACATTGTAATTTCCAGCTCAGGCCCAGAAAGAAAAGCTGAACACCCCACCCCGCTCCCTTTGGGGGAATCTAGAAGTGAATTCTTCACTGTGATCTCTGTTTTCTTTCCTTCTAAAACAAGCTAGACCCTGGCATACTTGGGAGTCAATCTCCTTCACATATCTGTGTTGTGTTCATGCACGATGGAGTCCATCAGAGATGGAATGTCTGTAAGGCTCTGGGGCAATAATTTTCACAAGGTTGCTTATAACCATAATACCTGTATATTACATGTTTTTGGATTTATGCATAGACTTGCTTTTTCATTAGGACACCAACCACCTGCCCTCCAACAACATGATACTGACCAATGACCATTTGCTGCAACAAATGTGGGTCTCTTCTTTATGCCAAATGAAAAATTATATTGTATGTATTGTTGGGTCACTCTCAAGTCACAACACCGTCTTGAGTAAATAAAAACAAATAGACTGTCTTTAATGCAAAAAGGAAGCCCCTCGTGCCTGTGTGTGGTAAGTACCCCCATACAAGGAAGGCAGTTTGCCAGTTCTTGCATGGGGACATGGTGGGTGTGGGAAAATGACAGAAGGCCCCAAAAAAGGCACAGAAGCTGAGTCAAAAAGCAAACCAGTTGGAGCTGACAGGTGCCAGCCAGCAAGTGCCAACTGTTGACATCCAAACAAGAAAAAATGCTATTGAGCAGCTTGAAGTCAAATATCTTACCAAGGTTTGTATAATGGTACAAAAAAGCTCTCTTTAATGTACTTTTACCTAGTGTGCACGCAACTATGCGGAACCTTGATGTGCTGCATTTAGTATGTTTGGGTTTCTCCATAAATTGTTCCTTGTTTCCATCATGCATGTACTGCAGTAGTGACTTGCTCCAAATTTCACACTGCTGTCGCCTTGCTCTCTTCACACTAGCTGCTACCAAGAGAAGAGACATGATGATGCATATACCTGTTTGATGTCTCGCTTGTTGAACGGCTACCGTGTTCAAGAGGTTTCATTTATTTCCCTGTGCACTTCTGAAATACAGTAAAAGAATTTGTCAATATTTTCTCTTGAATGCTTAGACAGTATCTCTGAACGGTGATTTTTGTTCAACAAAGTTTGTCGTTTTTGTGATCAAAACTTGGGGAAAGTTTTGGACAAATTTGTTTTCAAGTGAAAAAGTCAACAAATTTTGCTAGTTTTTGCACACAAAAAAATTCCAAAAATTTCATATCACAAAATTGAAGAAGAAACCCTGGTCTTGACTCAATCTGGCAAAAAAAAAGATTCTATACTTTGTGATACTTCAGTGAAAGAATTCATCCCAAAAAAACATGGTGCTGTGAACAAATTACTTCAAGGTTGTCATGTATGGGTCCCTCTTGGGTTTCTTTCACTGGTGAATGTTCACCAAATTTCAACTAGGGAAAAATGATTTCAACCTGTTCAAAGGATTTTTCATGAATAAAAAGACCCAAAATTGCCAGATTTTGAAGGAAAAAAGTTTCCAAATTGCCTAATTTTTATGATAAGCCCCAGTAGGGAGTCAAGAATATAGAAGGATTCTGCTTTTTGTGGTACTTTCATATCTAGTAAGTAGCCACATTTGGCTAACTTACTTTATGGATGATGGCCACTTTCAAGACATCAGAAAATCCTTCAAAGAAACCTTGGGCATGACACTAATTACATCCTCCCCCTATGAACTTTGTGGGTGTCAAAGCTGCTAGCATGTGGTATGCAAAAATGAACCAAAAGTGTGATATGTGTGAAAGTGGTTACTCTGTGGACTCCATAAACTGCGATGTGCAAAGGAATAGCAGCAATCTCATGGGATTCAATATGTACAAGCTCCAAATTTAAACTTTTTGTTTTTGAAGCTATGTATATCCCCTTTAGGAGGGAAGGATCTTCCCCCCAAACCCACAAACCATATTTGGTCTACTTGTCACTTTGAATAGTTGATTCTTCCCAAGTGGAAATCAACCTATAGCAACATCAAATGTCCGTGTATCTCTCACCCCCCAAAACTATTGTCCATACATAGCAAGAAGATTGCTAGAGTCACAAGCTAAACCTCGCCCCAACTGATAAAGCAATTTACATGCAACACCAAAAATGGGGAAGAGCAGGCCACAAGAAAAACATCAAGAGCATTATAATAGGTACTTCATTCATAACTTTTTTTTTTGGTTGGACTTTTTCTTCTGTAGTGAAGCATCTCTCATGGTTTTTCTCACAACTAAATTTTCCTTGTACACCCCTAATTTTACATTTTTCCTTAAAATAACTAGATTCTCACTTTTCCCAAAAGGCATTTCTTACATGTGTGTCAGAATGTCAAACATCCCTTTTCACACTTGAGCAACTATTGATTGTGTCTTTGCATCTGTAGCTATAAGGTCGAGAACTTGACCCAATAATAAGAATTACCTAAATTAAGTTTCTCTTGACATTTTATAGATTTTGCCAATTTCACAGCTCCAATATCAAGCACGTACATCTAAGTGCCCTACTTTCTTTTTTCTTTTGAAATTTAAAATTGGTTGTTTGTACTCTTCTTTATCCTTTAGCCTTATTGAATTTGGAGATCATAGCATTCATGAAATGAAAATTGGTCTATTTCATTCTCCATTGGTTATTGTTATTCTTCATGAACTTGTTTGGTTATATGGCACACCAGACTTGGGTAGTTTGAATTTTAGTTGAATTTTCAACCTTTTTCTTAGTTTTCTTGTTTGCTCTTAGTTACAGCTCCAATTTTTAATCCTTATAATCTTAATGGATTCAATAGTAATTTGTAGATTATATTTAAATTGTCATTTTTTTGAGAATTTTAGTGCTCGAAGTGCTAAATTTTGAAATTTTCAATTACACAATGTTGAAAGTTTTGGAAGCCTAACGGTTATAAACTTTAATCATTAGCATGCTTTTCATTTTTTTTTGTTGTCACAATTGTACATCTTCTGTTGCTCAATAATATGGGTTTAGCTTCATTGGAGAATGGAGGCTTGTGGGTGCAAATGTTTGATAGATGTATGATTGTGTAAATATCGAAATTTACCACAATATCTATCATTGAAACAACGTAGTTTGTTTTGTTTGTCACACTAAGATCTCTCAAACCATGGTGCTTCATGTGGTGCTCTTAATATCTTTGAAAAAAGCTCTCGATGTGTAGGGGTGCACTAACTTGGTTTAAAACTATTTGGAGCTATGGTGTAGAATCATTTTTTCAATGAAAATTAAATAAAGTCTAAACTGAAAAAATTTATTAGAATTTGCGGGTTTTCTTGGTGTTCTTGAAAAGCCTTAGGCGAGTCAGATTTAATAGAATTTATTTCACAATTTTCAGAGCTAAGGTGTGGAAGATATTGATTTTTGAGTGGATTATGTTGCAGAAAATTCAAACAAATTGCAAAAATTGGGTTTGGAAGGAAAAATCAGTTGAGCTCGTTCACATTGCTGAATTTAGAAATTTTCAATTCCAAAATTGTGCACATATGTTTTTTTACGGAAAATGTGTTCACACTTAGGCCAACGACATAGGTTACACTAGTTGTTTTGAAAACACATTTCACCATAAATTGTTATAATTTTTAAGTTTTCACCCATCATCAACAACACAAATCCTTCACACAAAAAGGTGAAATCTATAAAGGTGAATCAAAGGGTGAAAAAAACATCCTTCAAATGCAACCAAGAATCAAAAAAAAGTAACACATGAATGTTATGTATCAAAATGGATGATTGACATCTTCATTCATGTCAAAATTATTAAATACTTTCAAAATGCAACTAAAAAATCTTGGAAAATAATATAATACATACCAGATTACATATTTATAAATAAATAAATAATTCAACACTAGAGTGCTAAATCCATTAAGGTACTATGATAGCTTGTTACCAAAGTTTGTTGTTTATGGCCCAACTTATAATGTCATAAGTTCATTCTCAAAATTATTGATAAGGGTTAGGCCACTTCACAAAACTAGTTGTATTGTTAATCATTTGTATCCTTTCCATGTTACAATTGAACCTCAAGAAATTATAGACATAAGAAAAGAAGTGACTTCTCATGATGCAAAACAAAAAATAACAATTCTAATTAACAAGACCTAGTATAAAACTTACTAGGCTTTATGAATTTAAAAGACATAATAATTTGACACTTTTTTAATATTCAAAATTTGTAAAAGGTAAGGTTTAAATAATTTAATTACTACATTAATTTGTGTTTGAAAATTTCAACCTTTGATGAATTTCTTAGAAGAAAGTTATATAGCATCAAATTAATGAAAACTAAAGCTATATTATGTATGAGTTTTGTTTCCAAAAATATTCATTGATGTCAAAGGATTAATATGTGATCATGTGACATTGAGGTTTTATATTATTCAAGTTGTAGTTTAAATGTTACATGTATAACATGAAAGTAGGCACATTATAAGGTCTTGGTAACTAACATCTAGGTATCAATTGTTAAAGAAACAAGTGAAATTATAACATGTTTCATTATTCTTGCTTCATTGTTAATAATTGACATTAGAATTAAAAGGTTGTTTAGCAATATCCTATTCTAATTAAAACACAATTATGACCTCCTAGAGTTTCAATATTAACATCATATGTAAAAATAAATTTCCACCTACAACTAGTTAAAACACATGCCGTTTTGCATTTTCAAAAGTTGTAAATACACTACCTAGAAATATCCTATTCTTGCTTCAAACACCTTTTCCTTTTGCTCATGTGAAAATGTCCTACAAATATGTAAAAAATTTCCAAAACTTTTTTGAAATTAAATAGTTTTCTCTTTTCTATTAAGAATGCTTTGATTAATGTATGGAAATAAAACATTTGGGTGAAGGTTTTTATGTATAATTGAATGCCAGAAAAAGTTGAAACCATAACTTGGCATTTCATGGACATGGTACTCTATGCACTACAAAATGGTCATGAATAGATAATGGTTTGAGAATAAAATTTAACCATTTTTTATTAATACATAATAGATCTAGATTGTATTCACATAAAACATCATTAATAGTTGGCCAATAGTTATAAACAATGACAAAATCATTTGTGACATTTGGGTCAAAACCAATGTTGGTTGCATTTGGGTTCAAATATGAATCTAGCCAAACCTAGACAAGGTGGGTCTTAAGGACTTTTCTACAAGGTCCAAGTCATAATGTTGAGTAGGGGTTGGGGCCCTAGGTTTGAATAAAGTTTAAGATTTATTGGTTCTAAGGTCCTAGGTAAAAATTGTAGGTTCTAAGAATGTTATTTTGAACTTGCCAACTACATGGTTATTGGGAATAACAAGTTATATTTGTATCAATTGCAATCCCTAAAACTTGTTAATCATCCATCATGACAATACATGCTATTATGGATCAAGGTTTGAAACTATTTAGTAATGGGATGAAAGCATTACAAAATTTATGGGTTTTGCCTAGTTGAAGGTTCTTGGAAACCAATGAAGATTCATTTTCATTTGAACACTCTAAAACCTAGTATTGATGACTAGGACATTTTGCAACTATGTCCTATCTTTAGTCATGTACCCATGGAGGACATGTCTATGGGTCATAGGTCATCCATTTTGAATGATGTTTATTATTACATGACTATATTACATTATAATCAATGATTGTAATCATATTATGCATGATTGTAGTACTTTACAATGAACAACTTTAATCATAATTATGATTACATATGTAATATTGATTATTTTGAGGTTCATTTAATTTAGGTAGGTAGGTAGGTAAGTAAGGTAGTTAATTAGATTAAGTAGGTATGTAAGTAGGCTAGATATGCAAAGTAGCAAGCTATTTAACTAATAAGCATAGGCCTTGCTATTAGCCTAGGTCACATTAAGCTAAATAAATAAGCTAGGTTAGGTGGACCTACCTATCCTAAGCTACCTACCCACTTTCCTATCGACTTATTTACTTAGCTTAAATGGCTACCTATTTAGCCTAGCTTACCTCTTTAAGTTAGTTATCTAGCTAGCCTATCCTATTGGCTACCTACTTAACTTGCCTACCTTAGGCTACCTACCTAACTTAGGGTTCAACCTATTTACTCACCCACCTATTAATTTACTCATCTTAGCCTACTTATGTATCTACCTACCCACCTAACCTATTTAACCTTATCTACCCACCTTGCCTACCTACCCACTTACCTACCTAGATATGTAATAGGTAGGTAGGGTAGACTAGGGTAGGTAAACTAAGGTAGGGTAAGTTAACTAGGTTAAATACCTATTTATATACCTACTTCCATATATATATATATATATTACTTAGGTTTAAGCTAAATTAGGCTAGGTAAGTAGGTAGGCAGGCTAAGCAATATGGGTATGTCAATGGTCTACTTTTGTATGGGACAAAGGATGTTTCCTTTGAACATTAGAGTTTGCCCCATATTTTTTGTCCAAAACTTCAATTTTGTGAACAATATAACTTGGTGTTCAAAAATAGACTACACATAATATGCATTAGAAATATTCAAAGTCCAAATGCCACTTGGGATGAGCCAATAAAAAAGGCTTGTCCCCAACTAAATAAATAGGATCTATATATTTACCTAGCCTAAGCCTACCTACCTATCTACTTACCTAGGCTAAGCTAGTTTTAATGAAGGTTGTGTGTTATGTCTATAATCATATGTCTAATCACATGGTGCAATCATAATCCAACGAACCAAAAAGGGCATCGAATCAGAAAGGAAAATAGTCAAAATTGGATAAATATTTATGTTTTACCATTTAAAGCCATGGCAATCATGGCATGTTATTGCATTTTCATTCATATGAATCTTAAGGAATTCAAACCAAAAATCCATTTGATGAGTTTAAGTTTTGATTTGAAACCTCTAAAAGTGAATAACAATTTGTTAGACAAAAATCAATTTTGCAAAGAAAACTATCAAAAGGACTCATATAATAAAACACATTTGATGAGAAAAAATTTAAGAGGATAAAGACCTATTAACCACATTACAAAAACACTCATACCTTAAAATATGTGGAATTCTAAAACTTGAAAAATTTAAAGAACTTTCAAAATTGATCCAAAATTTTAGAACTTCAAAAGTCCTTTGCCACACATAAATGAAGTAAAATGTACATGATGTGTTATGAAAATTTTTAGTTTATTATACAAACATAAAAATCTAAAAAAATAAATAAAATTGGTTATGATTTGAAAATATTATCATTTTTAAAAACAAAATGCTAAATTTACAAGGAATCAAAACACTTTCAAAAATTCATATTTATTAAAAAATGATGAAGAAAAAAATTGTCATGTATATGGACAATTATGAACAGTTATTATAACAAGTTGCAAAAAAATTGTTCCAAAATTCATTCATATGAAAAAGTTCTTTTTTGGGAAAAAATACATATAGTCATTTTCTAAAATAATCATGTTGGTTCATTGTATCTTGTTTGCACCCGCATGTCTTTAACTTCATATGTCTAGTCATCTCTAAAATCATGTTTCAAACTTGACCATAATCATTAAAATCACATGGACTAGCACTTATGATTTCATTTATGTCAATGACTACATGGCATAATTTGATGAATTTAAATATACTACATAGTCATGTAGTTATGAGTGACACATATGACTATAAATGTAATCATGGATCTAGTCATAAAATGAAGGTTTTGGTATATAATGTTTTTAACCACTTTTTTTTTAAATAAAATATATTTTTAATTTAAAAACTAGTTTCAAGTTTTGAAATTGAGTTGAAATTATTGGACTAAATGGCCAACATGCACTACAAGAAATCATGCTTTATTTATTGGAAAACTAAACCAAAAACTAATCATTTTGACATTTGATCAATTTAACCATTTAATCATACTAGACAAGTTGATTTAAACATGTCCAACTTGATTGATGGTTTTTCTATTGACCATAAAATGGTCTTTTTGACTAGTCAAATCGGACAATAATTTGGGCAGCCCAAAAAAAATTATTAAAAAAAAACTCAATTTATAAATATAAAAATGTAAATAATAAATAAAATAACAATATTCACCTACCCACTCACCCATGACCTACCTACCCACCATGGCCTCCTACCTACCTATTCTCAACTCATGATGTATATATATTTACACACATGTACAAGGTATATATACAAATATACATATTTCACATAATATATGTTGGCAAAAGGAATTGAACCTTCATCTTTTTAGTTTCACACCAATGTCTTGGCCATCAAACCACCCCATCACTTTGTAAAACAATATGATAATAAATGGATTTAACATGTATCCTCAAACTTCCATGAATTTTTTTATCAATGTTTATAACAACATTTGAACTTCAATTATTTTCATAAGTAAATTACTAGGTACCTAATTAAGTAAATAGGTAAGTAGGTAAATAAATAGGTAACTTTGGTAGGTAGGTAGATAAATAGTAGTAGGCAAATAGGACATAGGTAGATAGATGATAAGTAAGTAGGTAAATAGGTAGGTAGATGTTATGGACCGGACTAGGGCAAGGCAAGGCAAGGAAACCTAGCTACAACCAAGCGGGGAAATACAAGACAAGACAAGACAAGATAGGACAATACTAGAGGACTAGGAGCTCTATTGATCCATCAACTGGTGTTGGTTTGCTGGAGGGCTGTCCTCCAGACCATCTCCTTTTATAACCCTGAACCATCCTATTTTGAGATGCTGAGATGTGGCTAAAACGTGGCTGCACTACTACATTACCGAGACGTGGCTGCACTGCGACACTGCTAAAATGTGGCTGCACTGCTACACTTCCGAGACGTGGCTGCATTACTGCACTTCCGAGATGTGGCTGCACTGCCGAGACATGGCTGCACTGCTGCAATGCTGAGACATGGCAGCATTGCTGAAATTAATCTATGTACCCTACTTTTGTGTTGTCAAATCCAGGCCATGACATTATCCCCTCCTCAAACAACATCTTCCAAATGGAGCCAGTTTGTTAGGATATCGTTGGTGGAACCAATTAACTAAGTCTTGGGCATGAACTAAGTTTTTAGCAGGCTCCCAAGTAGCTTCAAAAGGAGGTTAGCCTCGCCAATAGACAAGGTACAGGAGCTTTCCACGAGTCCTCTTGGAGTCCAGGACTTCCTGAACTTCAAACTCTTCTTGACCTTCAATTTCGACTGGAGCTGGGGGTTTTCAATGACGTTTTGGGATCTGGTTTTCATGATAGGGCTCAAGCAAGGAGACATGGAAAACATCGTGGATCTTGAATTGGGGTGGAAGCTCCAACTAGCAAGCCACTAGATTGACAAGTTTGGCGATTTTGAAAGGTCCAAGGCACTTGTAATCCAACTTGGCACATGGGCGAATGGTAGCAATGTTCTTTCTGAGAAGCTAGACCTTGTCTCCAACCTTGAAGTTTGGATGGTCCTTGCGTTGGCAGTCTGCTTGCTTCTTTTGCCACTCTTGTGTCAGCTTAAGCTCTGCCATAAGGTCCTATTGAACCTGTCCAAGCCTCTTGGCCCTTTCTTCAGTCGAGGGGGTTACCGAATCTCCAGGAATTTCAAGGCTGAACCTGGGATGAAAGCCATAATTGGCAAAGAACGAACTGATACCGGTCGATGCATGCGTTGTGTTGTTATAAGCAAATTTTGCTTGAGATAACAGGGCCAGCCAATCGTCTTGTTGGTAGCTCACAGTGCAGCAAAGGTATTGTTTGAGTGTCTGGTTTGTCCGTTCAGTTTGTCCATTTGTCTCGGGGTGGAAAGCTGAAGATAGCCGGATGTTGACTAAAAGGAGCTCGTATAGGCGCCACCAGAACTTAGATGCAAACTAAGGGCCTTTGTTGGACACAATTTCCTTGGGGAGTCCATGCAGCCGAACAATCCCGTCCAGAATTGACTGAGCTATCTCTTCTGCCATGATCGACTTGGAACAAGGGATGAAATGGGCCATTTTGGTGAGACAATTAACCACAACCAGTATTGAGTTCTTGGCTTTGACAGTAGGGAGGTCTGTGATGAAGTCCATTATAGATCCCTAGGGTCGGCTAGGAATCGGCAGGGGCTGTAGGAGTCCAAACGGGCGATGCTTGGGAGCCTTGGATCGAACACATGTATCACAAGACTTGATATACTCTCGTAGCAGCCTGTTCATCTTGGGCCACCAATAATTCCTTGACACTAGTTTATGAGTCTATGCCATTCCAAAGTGATCGGCTAGGGTGTTGTCGTGGCATTCTTTCAGGATCTTTAGGCGTATAGGTCCTTCCGGTACATAGATTAGGTTGTTTCAAAGGAGAAGTCCGTCTTGTTGTTCAAACTGATCTAGATCGTCATGATTTGGGTTCCTTGGTTGTTCTTGGAGTTCCTTCTTGATGCTGGTAGCCCAGGTATCTTCCTTAGTTGCCATTTTAATGTCCCTGACAAGGTATGAATCTGGGAAGGTGCTAATTGTTGTTGCAACTTGAAATTGCTCGAGCTTGAGTAAGGTTTGGGTCTGTTGGCCGTAGGCTTCATCCCCCGCTCGAAGCTCATATTCTGAGCGGTGAGATAGCACATTAGCCTTCCCTTGTTAGATGCTAGGCTGATACTGAATCTCAAAGTCGAAGTCAATTAAGAAAATAGACCAATGTGCCTGGCGACAATTCAAGGTCCGGGTAGTCGTGAAGTACTGGAGATTCTTGTGATCTATCATAACTTGGACTCAATGCTGAGCTCCGACAAGATACGGCCTCCACTGTTCGAATGCCGTGATGATTGCCAGGAGTTCCTTATCGTAAACCTGGTAGTTGATTTTGGCACTGGTCAGCTTCCGTGAATAGATAGCAACCGGATGCAACAACCCATTTATTCCGAATTGAGATAGGATAGCTCCTAAAGCAAAATCCAAAGTGTCTGTTTCCATACTGAATGGCTCGGCAAGGTCGAGATGTATCAGGATTGGTGCAGAGGTGAATGCCATCTTGAGAGTGTCAAAAACAGCATGGGCCATTGGATTCCACGAGAAGGGCTTGTCCTTGCAAGTCAGGGCTGTTAGCGATGTTGTGATCTTGGAATAGCCTTCGATAAACCGACGATAGAAATTGGCAAACCCTAAGAAGTGTTGAATGTCCTTGACTAAGGATGGAGTAGCCCAACACTAGATGGTCTTGACCTTCAACTTGTCCATGAAAATGCCATTTGGAGAGATCACGTAGCCGATGAACGCCATTGACGACTTGTTGAATTCACATTTTTCCAGCTTGGCATATAAGCCATGCTCTCGTAGCGTCGCAAGCACCAATTGTACATGCTTGTCGTGGTTTTCTTGGTTCTTGGAAAAGATTAAAATGTCATCCAGATAGACCACGACAAATTCGTCCATGTACTCTCGAAAGATATCATTCATCAAGTGCTAAAAGACTGCGAGTGCGTTGGTGAAGCCGAAGGGCATGACCGTGTATTCGAAGTGCTAAGGTTGTCTTCCACTCATCACCAGGGCAAATCCTAAAAAGGTTGTAGGCTCCACAAAAGTCAAGTTTGGTGAAGATCTTCCCGGTACGTAGCCAATCCAGGAGGCCTAAAATCAAGGGCAAGGGATATCGATTCTTTTTGGTTATCTTGTTGAATCCACGATAATCCACATAGAATCGAAAGGAGTCGTCTTCTTTCTTGACAAACAGAATTGGGGCGCCGATTGGAGACTTGGAATGCTAGACAAACCCCTTGGCAAGGTTTTCAGTCAGGTAATCATGCAAGGCTTGGAGTTCCGGTTCTAATAGGCCATAAATAAGACCAAAGGGTGGTGAGTGTCCTTCCTCTAGATCAATCGGGTAGTCGTATGGACAATGTTCAGGGAGCTGATCAGCCTTATTCTTTTCAAAAACATCAGCAAAGTCCTTGTACTTCTCGAGGAGTTTGACAGGTTTTGGTTCTGATTGGGGGTTTTTGTTGTTGCTTGGGTTGACATGGATGGCGAAGACTTGAAGATTCTTGGCAGCTCGATAGAAAGGTATTGCTCCATCCAAGAAGATCCGAACAGGGTTGGTTTTCTGGGCAGGATTCTCGACATGATTCTTGACAGGACAAGGTTTGGTTCTGGCCACCGGGGGGCTCTTGACTGTAGGACTTGACAAGATTGGAATTGGTTCCGACCCTCTTTGGGTTCTTGACCATAGGGTTCTTAACAAGACTTGACAGGGTGTTTTTCTGGGCTTGGGGTTCTTGAGAGGTGCATTGTTGTGTGTTGAAGGTGATGGTTCTGGATTGCCAATCGATGATAGGGTTGTGCGCTTCTAGCCAAGGCAGACCAAGGATGACAGGATGGTGAGGGGTTGAAATGATGTTGAGAACAATATTTTCCATGTGCTTGTCAATACGAAGTTCTAAAAGGGTTGTCTCGTGTGTGATTGCACCAGAAACGATGGTTCTCCCATCAATAACCTCCACCGGAACAGGGGTTGACTTCTTAACCACATGATTGTTGTGTTGGGCGACAGATGTTTGGTCGATGAAAGAAGAGGTGGTGTCGGAGTCCACTAATGCTAACACTTGTGGTATTTCTTTTGGAATATGAATGATGTCCACATGCTGAGTGAAGCTAGGACTGGGACCAATGGCTGAATAGGAGCCTTTGCAAAGGTGGTGCTGGGTGATTTCCAGTCGCACGGCTCCTATTGTGACTGGATGTTCTTATTTTCCAATACTTGGGGAGTTTTCACAGCTTGCATTTGAAGTTTAACAAGCTTTTGAAGGCATTGGCGAGCGATGTGCCCTGGGTTGCCACAGTAAAGGAATAGGTAGTTTGCCCATTGGCAAAGTTTTTCGGCCTCTATCAAAGGTTTGAACTTGGCTACGTCGATCTGCATCAGGGCAGGTCCGAAAGAGGCAGGTTGGGCAACTGTTGTTGTTTGGGGAACTAAGGGGAGCATGGTAGGGTGACTGATCTAAAGCTAGGCATTGGAGGTGACTTTCTTTTCTTGGCAACGTTCGAACAGACGATTGTTGCACCGAATTGCTTGGGTGATGGCTTCACTGAAGGAAAAAAGGTTTGTGAATGTCAGCAAAAGATCTTGAACATCATCACGAAACCCACAGCGAAACTAATCAATCAAGGCAGCTTCTCCCTAATTGACGTCGTAAGCAAGTTGCCTGAATTTTGAGGCATAAATGGTGGCCAAATGTGTCCCTTGCTGGAGCCGATGCAGCTTATTGGCTGAAGTCCTCGCCTTGTCACTGTCCCCAAACACTGCTTCAAATTCCGCCATAAAGGCATTGAAATCTTGTAGGAGAGGGGATGATGTTTCCAGGATGGGAATAAACCATGCTGCAGGTGTCCCGGTGAGTAGGGTTCCAATGAATCCTATACGAGTGGTGTCATCCAAATAGTGACGAAGGTGTAGCTGAATAATCAGGCGAACCTAGCTGACAAAGCCTCAAAATTTGGGGCGTGTTTCGTCGAACTTTTTCGGTAGGCTAATCTTGGGCTCTAGGGCGACCATTGCAAGGGCAGCGAGTACTAGGGCAGGAGGTTGTGGCTGATCTTGCATGCGGTTCACTGAGTCTCTAAGCGTGGAATTTTCTTATTAAAGGTGCTGAAAGGCGGCAAGGATTTGATTGAAGTCGATGTTTGATTCCGAGTTGTCCATGGTGGTAGTTATCAATGATAACGATGAGGTTGAAGGTTGCAGGGAGGCTTGAAGTCCAGCAAGAGTCTTGTTATGGTGCTATTACACTTGGCTCTGACGTGATTTCTGCCTCTGGATTTGATGCAAACGGTGGTAGTTCCGAATTGAAGCAACAAAAATTTTAGGAGAATGGGTATGATCCCGTTTAGAATCAGATGCGGCAGTGCCCGAGATTGCAGCAAGCCAGAAGAAGAATGCAACTTCTGCAAATGTCGATCTTCAAATTCCTACGAAAATCGATGGAGGAGTAGTGAGCAAGTCTGATCTTCAAGCGCCCGCGAAAATTACTATAGTTGGCAATTCCAACTTTGCAGAAGCTAAAAAAGAAGAAGATGTGACTGAGCTTGGCGCTAGCACGGATGGATTTCTATGGTAGACTAGTGGAGATGCATCCGACAAGCCACAAGAATAAGCAAAAGCAAGTCAGACGCTGATCACCGGGTTGTAGAAGATCGTGAAGAACAACAACAATAGGCACATAAAAAAGAGGGCATGATGGCAAGGATGATGGAAAAACTACCAAGACATTTTTGCACCACCATCGCAACAACAACAACAAAACTATTATAGATCCTATTGTTACTAGTGATGACAACGGCAGCGAGGCTACTGATTTCGAACAGAAGAAGGAACAGACCAAACTATTATGGACCGGATTAGGGCGAGGCAAGGCAAGGAAACATGGTTACAACCAAGCGGGGAAATACAAGACAAGACAAGATAGGATAATACTGGAGGACTAAGAGCTTTATTGATCCATCAACTAGTGTTGGTCTGCTGGAGGGCTATCCCCTAGACCATCTCCTTTTATAACCTTGAACCATCCTATCTTGAAATGCCGAGATGTGGTTGCATTGTCGAGACGTGGTTGAGACGTGGTTGCACTGTTGCACTATCGAGACGTGGTTGCACTGCTGCATTGCCGAAACATGGCTGCACTCCTGCACTTCCAAAACGTGGCTGCACTACTACACTTTTGAGACGCGACTGCACTGCTGCACTGTCGCACTACCGAGATGTGGCTGCACTACTACACTATTGTAACGCTGAAACATGGTAGCACTATTGAAATTAATCTATGTACCTTACTTTTGTGTTGTCAGATCCATGCCATGACAGTAGATAGGTAGGACATAGGTAAGTACATAGTAGGTACCTCAGTAAGTAAATAACCATGTAGGTAGATGGCAGGCAAGTAGGTAGGTAAGTTGGACATAGGTAGGTAAAAATAGGTAGGTAGTTAGGTAGAATATAAGTAGGTAGATGGTAGGTAACTAGGTAGGTAAGTAAGTAGGACATAGGTAAGTGAATGGTAGGTAAATAGGTAGGTAGGTAGGTAGGTAGGTAAGACATATTTAAATAAGTAGGTAAATGTATGTCAAGTAAGTAAGTAGGTAGGTAGCCTAGCAGGCATAGCAAGTAGGTTAGTTAACCAAATTAATATGGCCAATTTGACTAAATATGGCCATTCAATATGGTTGATTTGATTAAACCATGGACCATTTTAAAACTTTGTTTTTATTAACTAAATGTATGATTTAACACTTGGTCAAAATGGTCACTTTAGTCAAAAGAACCAACCAAAATAACCGTGTGACTTTCATGTTCCATGCCTTTAATAAAAGTGAACATCCTTTTGGTTGATGTGGACACTTTAATTAAGTTGAACCTTTTGAAAAACTATGATTTCTTATGGTCAAGTGGAAACACATTAAAATGTTTCATTTATAACAATGAAATGTCCATTTTGAGAGTCCATATTTAATGTAATTGGGAAGTAGGGTATTAAAATATGAATATTTAAATGTTATTGATAACATTTTTTTTCCATTTCTAATTTCAAGTTATGATGTTCAGTCAAAACACGTAATTAGGAGCCAAAAAGACATTGGATATTAAACATAATCAATCAAAATCAAGCATTTATTTTGTATTACCATTTTAAATTATTGTAATCATGGTGAATTGGTTTTTTTTCCCTCATCAGAATGTCATAGAACTTGAAGTAAAAATTCATTTGATCCAATTTTAAATTTTGGTTTTAATTTAGGAAGTTTGAAAATGTACATTTATTGCGTCAAATGGAGTCAATTTTGAACGGGTTATAATGTACATGATGTATGAATAAAAGTTATAACTTAAAGTATAATAAAATTAAAGAATGTGAAATTTTAATTTTTGGTGATGACTTAAACTTTTGAACATTTTCAAAAAGTAAAACATTGAATCTATAAGGAATCTACACACTTTAAAAAATTCATATTTATTCAATTACGATTAACAAAAAAAATGTAATGCATTGGGGTACATTTAAATAGTTTTTACAACAAGTTACAAAACATTTCATTCAAAAATTCATTTGCATGTAAAAGTTTTTTTGGGGAAAAATGACTTGCAATCCTTTTCCAAAGTAAATCCTTTGGCTCCTATTACAAGTTTTGACCCTTTTATAAGATATTTTCAAATATTTGAAAAGATAGTTCAAGAAATAATCATTGTTTATACTTAAAAGGACCTTTTGAAATAAATATAATTTTTGGGAACTTGAAAAGTTCATAATTCACAATACATTTAACTCATATTCCACTCATTAAATGCATCTTGAATTTCTTTAACATCAATAATGAAATATTGCATAATTTCATATGCATGGAAATCATACATTGTAAGATAAAAATTCATATTCTTGAATTGAATTTTATACATGTGACAAAAAGTATTGTCAAAATTCAAAAGTCCACCATTATTTATTGAATATCCATTACTTTGATGTGTTTTTCCAATTTTGCATTTTTGAAAAACTCATTGTGGCAATTTTACATAAATGAGTCCTTTTTTATATGTTTCAAAAAATATTTTTTAAAACATGTAAAAGATATAATAAAACTAGAAATGTGACCTCCATTTAAGGTCATCATAATGTGCTTTCACCCCAACAAGCACATGACCATATAAGTATCTAATTGGAAAAACACTTGTTTGCAAATCCAACTAATCAAGTATGATATTAGCCCAAGAGCATGGCATCATTCCTATTTCACAAATCAAGCCAAACCCTCAAACCTTCAAGCTTTTTGGAACTTGGCTACTTGAGAATGGGTGAGTCCATGCTCAAAGGGCCCACACCCAACTCCTTTTCCAAAAACACAATAGTGAGGGATTGACATTGGAAGGTGATGTGGTATGCAATAAATACACAAAATTTATGTTTACATTTTTTAATTCCTTTTTTGAGTTTACAATGTCACAACTCGTTCATAAATTGAATCCAAATGATGACCCCAAACCATGTAAAGTGTAGTATTAATTATTCAATTTCAAAAATATGAAAATTTCCAAAACAATTTGGATCAAATGTTTAGTTGACAAATTCAAGAACTCAAGAGTTATTACAAGTGTTAAATGAACGTTTTTTCACCCTCAAATGTTGATAGAATTGATTCACACTTTTGTATATCATTCTTAAGTGTATATTACATCACAATATGTACAAAATGGGTGCATTTTCACTTTTAGGAGCCATTGTTGGCATAACCACTACTTAAATTTGGAGGTTTTATGGCTTCAAAATGAATGCATTGTTAGAATCTTGTAAAAAATTTGCATGGAGCTTTTCATTATGTATTCTATTGTTAGAATCCAAAATAAAAGATGAAAAAAAAATGTTGGATGCAAAAGCACAACAATGTGCATGTAACTAATCCTTTCACTATTTAATGGATTTCTAAAAGGTTTTGAATTATATTTATGACATATTTATGAGAATATTTTTAAATAAAAATTTCACATAATAATATAATGTAAGATTTTTTTTGGCTCATAAGAATAAATTTTTTTTTGGCAACTTGTAAATCATGATTCTAAAAATATTCTCTCAAAATTACTAATCATGTTGTGCCACATCAACTGGATTACCCCAACATTTGCTCCTTATAAACTTTGTGAAATTAGTGCTTGTGGTTCCTAATAAAACAAATGCACCTTTATATGAAAAATATTGAATCCTAAGTTGAATTGAAAATTTACAATTAAGCATGTTATTCAATACTTCTTACACATGCAATGGATCATTTTAACATAGATTTACTTGAACAAACTTGCTCCTTTTAAATGGCTTCAATGTTCTTATATAATATTTAATACTTGAATTCACCTTGACCCAAACTTGGAACCATCCCAAACAAGGATCTAAAATTGACCCTAGGTATTCCCAAGTTATGTTGTAGACAAAAAGGAGTTGCAATTGTGTAGTTTCCATTACAATCAAAACTTGAGATGGCTTATTAAATAATTGAAAAAAAATTATTGATGAAAATGTGCAATTAATGGTGATTTGCATCTTAATAAATATCATATAATGTTGTGATATTGGTGCACATAGGAATGATGTAATTGTCCTTTGGAATACATTTTTTATTTGCACAAGCTAGTACAACAAAATGAAAATTAAGACAAAAGGAGTAAGAAATACTTCTTTCAATACTTTAACAAATTGATGAAATTTTTTACATCAATTTGTATTATGTACATAAAATATTCTTCCATAGAAGGTCTTTTGGGTGAAAGCATAGTTAGGTGTTTTAAAAGTGGCATTTGAAAGTCCATAATTTAACATTAGAGATCTTTTTTGTAGTTTTAACAATTATCAAACCATAAATCCTATAATTATCCCCTATTCTTTAAATCATAAATATTAATAAATCATCCTATGAATATCCCTAAACATGTGGTTGATAAAAAAATTCATGCAAAAGATTAAAAATTTTAATGTGAAATGGACTCTCAAAAATAAAAATTTACAACAACCACCTCATTTTATAAAATTTAAATTAAAAAAATATATATTAAAAAAATTTCAATGCATTTCATTAATTAATTTTTCATTTCATGATTTTTTTTTAATTTTTAATTTTAACACTATTTTGACATTTTTTTGAATCCACATTTTTCATTTTCCATGTGTGACAAATGTATGTTGTCATTTCAAGAGTTCATTACAAGTCCATAATCTTTTTTAAATTCATCCAAAAAAATTCTAATGATTCCCATTAAAGTCTATGACAACATGAATATGGCTTTAAATTTTACGTTTGTATGTAATCTAGAAAAAAATTACAAGTGTGACAATCCAAACAATCCCCCTATTCATGTTTTCACTCTTTCAATTTGTCACAAAATCATGAAGTTTGGATTTTGATTATATTTACATTTTTGGTAATACATTATGTTATAATAGTGATGATGATTATGGTGTTTGTAAGCTTTTAAATGTTCTTTAAACTTCCATTGAAGAGGTAGTTTGAGGTCTAGGTGTTATTTTCATTTATTTACAAAAACAAAATGGACTTTTTAAAGCATTACATAATTGCCTATTGCTAATAAATAGGATGTTTCAAACAAGTCTTATAATGTATGTAATGGTGTACATGTAAACAATGACATGAAAATGAAGTAATTGGATATTTGTGATATCATAAGTTACATTTTTTTAAGGCCCAAGTCAATTAAATGCAATTTCTAGAAATTTCACAATAAATGAATTTTAGCATGTAAAGTTTGATACAATATGCACTTCTAGATTTGGCACAAAATATGTACACCATAGCTTTGAAACAACCCCCTGCCCCCTTCATTTCAAACCCAACATGTATAGCCTAAAATTGTTGACTTGAAAACCATCAATTTAAAAAATTGGACCTAACCTCAAAATTGACATGCTTTAAATTTTAACAAGAATCCTTAAACGTAAAACAATAGAACCAAAGGGTCTTCCATCTTTTTAAAAAAAATCTAAATGCAATTCAATAGTTTTTTTTAAAACCAAGAATTATCCAACAATGCTTGAAACAAGCTTAATATAGGAGCCAAAAGATGTTATTTAATAGAAAACGAAATCATCCTTTTGCCCAAATATCATATTTTCATATATGGAAGATTTTAATTATTTTTTGGCAACTTATTGTTAAATTTGTTGTTCATTAGCTCAATACCTCACCATTAGTACATGTTAATCAATGTTGAATATATATATATTCATTTTTTTAAATGTTCAAGTTTTTTGGTTTCATATGAAAAATTATCAATATTTCAAATCATATTAAAGGATGTTCATTATTTGATGGTGGTTCAATCTTTTTTATTGTAAATAACTTTACTTTATACATTATTTACGTTGTACCACATTTCCATGTTGTAAAGACTTTTGAAATTCTTACATGCACTAAAAAATCAAATGTGCTAATGAAAAATTCAAATTACATTTTTAAAAAAAAACTAATGTTTTTTTTTTCTATGAGTTAAATCACCTAACTTATTTGGACTATTAACATGTTTGTTTCAAAAAAATCAAGGGGCCTTTTACAAATGGTCATCAAGTCTAATAAAATAATTGGTCAATTTCAAATTTTTATAACTAAAACCAAAACCTAAAATTGGATAATATAAATTTTGAATTTCTTAAGATTGAAATGAGTTATAAATAACACATTTGTAATTTTACCATAACTTTAAAATGCCAAGACATATACATTTGTACTATAATTTGTAGTTTTTACAATGCCCCAATGCCCTTTTTGGCTCTTTAGATTAGCTTGTTTTGATCCATTCCAATGATTGGGCAAATGATTAAAAAATGTCATATATAACCATGTGGTTTTTTATTCACATCATAAAAACCATCATTATCTTTAATTCTACTTTGGGAACTGAAACATAATATTAAAAGCCACCAAAACATAAGACTGATTCCTTATTTTTAATATTTTCACAAGATATCTTATACAATATGCTTAGAAACATGATTTGCAAATTGGCTTTTAAAATTTTAAAAGTTTTATGACTCAAAAAGATATTGCGTTATACTATAATGTAAAGTTGTACATAAAAAAATTAACATTAAAATTTAATTTTCAAATCATTTGAAGTTTTTTTTAAAAAGTCCTTTAAGTAATGGAAAACACTAGTGACATTTTTTTAAAAGTGTTTTTGAGTATTCCATACTAATTTGATTCATTTAAAAATTTGTCACATGTTTGCATAATACATTAAAAATATTTTTGTAAAACTTCATTCAAATATTTCAATATCAACCTAAGTAACCATTACCTCAATGTATAACAAAGCAATGCTTTTGGAATCTAGTTTGCACCCCTTTATAATTAAAAAAATACATTTATTTGAAATAACTTTCATGATTAAAAATTGACCTAGGTCAAATTATATATGTATGCACCTATAACTCAATTAAAATAATTATTAAAACATGGAGCACACATGTATTTATTTAAAATACTCAAATCTACATGAGCATATTGTTTTGCATCCCACCACCATTAATCTTTAAAGATTTAATTTCAAAATTCCCACTATTTATCACAAATAAATATGCCAAGATGACAAAATAAGCCTATAAAGAAAATCAATGTTAAAGGGGAGTTCTAATCTAGATGAAATGGGAACTTTGCAAGTTGAGTATCATTTACTATTTAGTTTATTAGCAAATAATATTTGGTAGTTTGTTTATTTTGGGACCATAGTCAATTTTAAATTTTCAACAATTAATGAAATCAAAGTTGCAAAAAGTCCATCAACAAAACTTACAATGGTGCCAAATTTATAATCAATTTGTAACATTTCCAATTCTACATTAAAAGACTCTTTACCAAACTTGGGCTCCACCTCTTGCACATTACTAGTCATGATCAAATTTATATATATATATATATATATAACACAAAGATATCACTTAATGACATCATTGTTGTCATTGTGGACTAAAAGCATAAATGTTTTTAATAATCTACCAATTAGAAACATTGATTTGGTTCAAGGGGTAGTTGGATAACATGTATGTATTGGCATAGAAACAACTTATTATGTGGGTCAAAACTTTAACAAAGTGAACAACTTATTCCATTACCTCAACATCCATAATGTTATGAATGCAAATTGCCAAACACTCCTTGACCTTTTTCATAATTTGGGTGTCACTTTATCATAGAAATTGATATGCATATTGTTTTGAATGCAAATTAAAAAATCATCAATCCCATCCCACATGTCACAATTAATATTCATAACAACTACCAATTCTTTATGATGAACAAATATTTACATTATTCAACATTCCAAAAATAGCTTTTTTTTGAAACCATATACCATATGTAACATACACCATATACCACATAGGATTGAAATACATTAATGCCAAATGTAAGAAAATAGCATGGCATAAAACTAAAAATGTTGTGCATATTTGTGTTGGAACCTAAAATTAAGTTTAGATGTGACTATCCAACTCTTATAAAGTCAACTTCAACACCAAATTTGTTTGGCTCATGTTTACATTCAATTTCAATAATGTATTTTGTGATTAAAACATGGTTGTCAAGAATGATGTGATGTCTTATTTTACATTTTTTTCATGTTATTTCACATTCATCTAGGTGAAAGTATGGTAGAGTAAACAAAAAAAAGTAGATGTCTCCATCAATTGGTCACTTAAATCCTATGTCATGCATATAACTACAAAATAGTAACATCAATTAGGGTCAAAGTATGTTTCAAGCAACATCTTTATTGTGTACCAAGTTTCTAAAAATTTGAATACAAAAAATTAAAAACAAGTGAGATTAAAATGTAAATAAAAAGTATATTTGAAACAAACAAACCAATATGCGTTCAAATGTATTTTTATGTTAGAAAACTTATTAAAAATTTAGGTGGCATTAAGTTGAGATATGAAGCTCATCACATATTCCAAAGAGTCCTAATTATTTTTTTAATATTATGCTTTCACTTTGTTAAAACCTCCTTAACACCTACTTGAAACAAACACTTTTACATGAGAATTTTGAAAATTAATGCACATTAATGAGAAAATATCTTGTCTCTGATCATTTAATTAAAAACATTAGATACTTCACAATTTTATGATGGGATTTGTTGCTATTTTACCTCTACTTGCATGTAACTTTGATAAAGTACATCAGATTATCAAACAAGGTCCATATGTCACATCAAAGCATCATTATTCCTAGAATATATTTTAATTTATAAAATAAGTTTAAATATTGTGAAATCTCCTAGATGGATGTGATTTATACCCATGTCATGTCACTTTGAGATGTCGTGATGTAATATGATAACCCCAAATTGAAAAGCATCCATCCTACGATAAAATCAAATCCTTGAAAGCAAGTATAATTGGGCACTTATATCATCTATACAACCTCAGAATCCATAATCCATTTCTTATTCAAGCAATGGGGTAAGTCCAACAAATTTCAAAATCTCTACCACATCCATTAAAATTCATGTGGGAGTCTTTCTTTGTTGATGATGAAGAAAAAAAGCTTCACATGACCTTATTTTTAATCTTTCTAGAAATGCCAAAAATCATTTGTTATGACAAGGTGAGCTTCATGAGAAATTGTTCAAAAGAAACATGAGTTACCAACGTAAGATGTTGTGAAATGTTTGAAAGTTTCAAAAATTACAAGGGCCTTATTTATCCCATACTTCCATGCAACTTGGTTCTCTCCCTTGAACTCAACTCTTGTCAATGTTCCATTGCATTTTTCAAAAAATTTGACTTCTATTATTTTTTAGTCCTTACAAAGGCTAAGATTTAATTCTAAAAATGTATAACTCCCATCAATTTTTTTCTTGGTCTCTAAACATTCAAGACCCAAAACGAACAAGTTGGTTGAGACAATAAAGCATTCATGCAAACAACTTCATAGCAAAGATTTGCACATGATCAACACAACAAACAATAGTGATGTAGGCAACCTTTGTACATTTCACCTTCATTTTATTTTTTTCTCATTCAAGTCATTATGATAACCTCATTATCTTCTAACAAGACGCAAATTTCACAATTTTTTGTATGACATCTTTGCTTATGTGTAGGTTTCAATTCAACAACTTTCACAATGGAAGAAGATTCACACAAGACTAGTCTATCTTCTAGACATGAACAAGTAGACATTACAAGTCAAGACAATATACTTACAAAGTGACATCTTCATTGAAATAGATCTCCTTCTATGGGCTCTTTAAGACAATTTCCAACATGAAGTTGTCTTCTAAGATCTAAAACAATTCCATGCAAAAAAAATCCTCTAGATTCACTTGGAATTGTATGTGGATGAAACTACATATTTCATCTTATATCCTCCTCACCCATACATACATGTAATATATGTAGATTCCTTATACATGTAGTGTGGATATTCATGTGAGGTGGGAATTTACACCCTATATCTAGCTCAGCTATACCATCACCTAAAGGAATTGCATCATGTAATGAAATTAGATACATAGCAAGTTAATGTCATGAAAATGAAATTCTAGTACAACAAATTAAATGCAAGATATATTATTATCACCACAAGCACACTTGATGGGTTTGGACTTCTATCATGACTAGTTTCATTGTGTGTTGAAACGTGTTAAATTTAGGTCCTCAAGTTGTTGCATGCACGGGGGTGATGGGGATAGTACATTTATTGTCTTCGGAAGGTTGAAGACATTTGATGGAGCTGATGAAAAATAAATTGTGGTGGCAAGCAAAATGAAGATGATTGATGGTACTTGAGTGCAAGCATGGTGGTCAGCATTGAGTGGTTAAGCAAGAGAAGGAGAAAGTTCTAGAGATGAATTAGCATGACTGCTAGTTAGGCAACATGTGGAGTTGATGGTGGGGGACTCTTGAGTTTGCTTCAGCTTATTGGTTTCCATCACTTTGAGGCATAGAAAGGAATAGTTCTAGCATCCAATAATGTAGCTAAATTATGGGATTGTTATGAGATGATTCACAAGAAATTTTTTTATGTTGGCCTCTGGGACCATCAAGAAGAACTTGAATTTCCTCTATGCAAGTATGTAATGGTTTGTTTGACAATGGGAAAATCCAATGATACCTCTGTTTCACAATGGGAAAACTAGAATAATACATTGAAATATTGGTGCCATGATTCCCTCAGAGAGCTTTCCCTATGTTTTCTAAATTCAGAGTTAATTCATCCAAGGTTTCCACTCTTTTCCCTACAAGGAAACTTGGCTAAAGAGTTTCTTGTGATTTTAGAATTCCAGTAGGAAACTGTAACTTATGCTTCTGGCATGCCATTTGTTGCTTTAACATGTTACCTAAATTGAGAGTTGATATTCTTGTGCCAACATGGTGGCTCTGCTTAGCATGCATGCTGTAAGCTTTCAAGAATCAAGTCTCTTTGGCAAGACTAGCTAGGGGTGGAGCTCCAAATTGCCCAAGTGACCCTTGGGAATGTGCACATGTATGTGTGGCCAGCATGATACTGTGAAATGTCAGTGAAGAGCAGTTTTGCAGAAAACTCTACCCAGCCTAGTCGCTAGCTTGCTTGCAAACCCCCTTTGTTGCAAACTGGATGGTTGTCTCAGAGCCAACAAATTGAGGGTGGTGATGAATGCACAAAACTTGCAGCAGCTGCTGCTTCCAATTTCCAGAAGAGCAATACATATACTGGACATCATCATCATCATCATCATCAAAACAAAAACAAAAAAAGAATTCATTTCATAATCTTCCCTCTGAAGCTGGTCACAAAAATTGTCCAGAAAAAAAATTACTCCAGAAATCAAAAGAGTTTGGTTGTTGAGTGTGAAATTAAGATGAACTAGATTTGCAGCGGCTAAGTTACACTAGTACTAGTCTACCACGTATGGATTAATCTAGTGTCGACCATTCTTTGACTCTCCAGCATCTGTACATGAAGCTGCAATAACTGGACATAATGAATTGCCTCATCTAGTACTAGGCTGGTTTCTGTCATGTCTTCTCCCCCTGGTATAATTCCCCTCAACACATTCACGGTGTTCCTCAACTTGAGCATCTTTGTTGAATCTTCATCTTCTTCTTCTTCTTCTTCCTCTGATGATCCACGCTCAGGCTGACTGTGCTGCAATGCCGCTGCTTCTGCTGCTGTTAATAATTCCAAGCTGCAGCTCCCCCCCGAGATTACTGATCTAGTTTTGCATCTGTTGGTGGAGGCCGATGTGCACTGTTCGAGTGCATGATCATGAGCTAGTCCAGCTGCAGCTTGCAATGATCGTGATCCTCGGCAGCTAGTCTTGTTTTCATCCAGCTGCAGCTGATCGTGACGACGTCGAGGACAAGAGTTCACCTCATCCTCGTCATCCTCGACTTCCGATATAATATTATGTGCAGATTTTCTGAACCGTTTTTGCCGCTTGTAACTGCTGCGCTTAATCTTGACGCCTGCTGCAGCTGCGCACTGATCACACTTGTCATGTATTACAGCTTCCTCGACCTCGGATTTAATCCGATGTGTAGAATTCTTCTTCTGCATACTAGTGCTGGTTGAGGAGGTTCCCGTGTCGGAGAGGAGAATATCTGGTGGTGCTGGTGTAGACGACTGTCCGCCGGTGCTACTCATCTCTTCGTCGAAACTCAAGAGGACTGCTGCTTCCAGGTCGTCCGTTTCTTTGACAATATGACTTCCGCAACTACTAGCAGCCGCGCAGCTCTCTAGTTCCTCATGCATGAGCGAAGGCGCAGGTGAATCATCATAGGTGACTCTTGTCTGATTAAAACCAGCTGCGGAACCTCCTTCGTTTCTAAGGAATGGCTTCCAAACTGCTGCGGCCGGCACCTGATCATGAGCTGCTGCTGCTGCTGCACTACAGCTCCTCCTCATCTCTTGAATCGCTGCATATGCCATGGCAATGGTGGTTGTTCCGGGTGCAGCATTATATGCAACAGCAGCTGGTCCTGCATGATCGAATGGTCCAGCACCCAAAGTGTTGTTGTTCTCCGCCGGTGGAAGAAGACACACTCGACTTCCGGTACCCTCATTTTGATCCTCCAACATGATGTATCTTTTTCGGCATGGTCGCACATGATCACAATGATTGATCTGAAAGCGCGCTGCACGACCATGCTGTTGACCTAGAATTTCTGGAATATCGGTCGGAGACTCAACTAGCACTAGAGTGGACGGCATGATTGACCCTGGAGCAGCTGCAGGATCAAACTGTAAGCAAAAGCTTGAATCCGCAAAAGCTTGAATCTCGTGCGACTCGAGCTGCTGAGTTGCAAGGTTTGCTGGCCATATTCGCGCCGGATCCGAGGAGGCCTGCAGAGGCCAAGCTTCTTCGAGATATTCAGCTGAGACCTCCCGTGGGTCTTGAATAACTACAGCAGACGCTGGTACAGCTACTGCACTTTGGAAGGAGTCCGGCAGCTTGTTTGTGCAGCAAGCTTGTGACACCAGCTGCTGCTCATGTGCATGAGCTGCAGCCTGTACGTCAAAAGCTCCGGCTCCATGATCCACTTCGACTGCAGTGTCGTGATCTCTCCTCCCGCGACATGATCCATTTCCAAAACCACTAGTAGGAGCTGGGAGCTGCCATATCTCCATAGCCTTATGTAAAGCTCAAGCACGATCAAGAGTTTGCTGCTATGATCTGCACTACTTCACCACCACGATCACAAAAGTTAAATGTTGTTCTGAACTAGTACAATCCCAAAATTGGATTCAAAGCTACAGCAACAAGCTTCGAGACTTTGCACTCTGCAGAGATACTAGATTCCCTAGAGGCTCAATGCTAGTTGACTGCGACATGCCGCTTGAGAATTCTGAAAAATAGTTCAAGCTTAGGTGCAGCAGCAGGTACCAAGCTCTACAGTAGATAGCTGCTGGTACGAGGAAGATTGCACCAGCTGCACCTCGTGATCAATCGACACAACAAGTATTTGCAGATCCAATGCAGCAACACTTACCGTAAGAAGAATGCACTTGTTCCGAGCTAACTTGCTTCACCGAGTACCTAAAGCAGTTGCGAAACAGATGTCGATAATATTGGCAGCGCATGTGTTGCAGAACTTCGCATAACTACGTGGTGTCAATAGGATCCTCCTGCAGCTGCTCCTGATCAGTCATGGTTCTGCAGCGTCTCTCTCTTCTTCTACTTTGATCTCCTGCAGCAAGCTATAGAAGACTACCTCAGCAGCAGCTTAAGCACAACAACACAAACAGTAGATAACTCTCTCTCTCTCTCTCTCTCTCTCTCTATAAAACATCAGAATGAGGATTTGTGCCCATGGAGCATGGACTCATGTGCTTCCTCGACCTCTACCATATCTGAATTAGCTAGCTTAAACAAAACAAGACTTGCAAGGAATCCCTGATTGAGAGTACATACAAAGTGGGAGCTCAGAAAACCAAGAGAAAAAAAAACCGCCCAACAGCGACACTGCAATTAGTTGATCAGTAGAGGAACAAAGTTCTTGATTCAAAAGGGATTTGTTTGTTTGCACACAAAATGTACCAATCATTTTGTCATCAAAAAGGAGAGGAAGGAGAAGCAAGGAAGAAGGAGGAGAAGGAGGAGGAGGAGGTCCGAGGAGGTGGGACCTGCAAGACTCATGATGATGATGATGTTTATCAATACAAAAGAGCTATAGATAGTAAGAAGAAAAAGTATCAAACAACTGCCGTCTCAGATAGGTCTACCTCCTGATCACCCATTCCCTCAATGTTCCCAAATGGGTATGGCCACAATGGGCTGGCAGAAAAACAAAGAAAGAGGGAAAGAGAGACACACACAAAAACACAAACACACAAGGACACGAGATGCTGCTACTCACAACAACGCACATGAGTGCGAAAGCTCATCTCTCGCTGTGAGACCTCCGGACCGGATCAGACCAGACCCCGACATCAGCAATTTTGGCGATTTCGAAGACTTGATTGATAGGAGTTCTTTTATTGTTGTGCTCTGCCTGCCCTGCCCTGCCATTTATTAATTTTCTCCAAGAGAGAAGAGAAATTATTTTGCTTTTTTGATTGTCGAACTAGAGATCATATTAATGATGTGTTAATCTGAATTAGAGAATGATCTCTAGTGTATTATTACTATTATTATTATTTTATTATTATTACCATTATTATTAAGTATAAATTATGTATTTTTTAATAATAATAAATATTTGTTATTTTATTACAATTGGGTTTTTTTTTTT